>Ga0310690_10000606_pt1 | contig 73605 bp, 59 predicted proteins | sample AusTroGonzalo_MG_2_FD_207661 | JGI IMG/M metagenome (GOLD analysis project Ga0310690, IMG submission 207661) | Bovine rumen microbial communities from tropical cattle in Woodstock, Queensland, Australia - Gonzalo_04 (v2) (version 2) | ecosystem: Host-associated > Mammals > Digestive system >...
TCCGCTTGGCAACCCAAGGTCAACCCATTCGTGGCCGTTAAGTGTTCCTGTCGTTGCGGTTTTCGGGTTTTGCCCGTACAACGGCATGACGCAAATTGCCACAAGTGCCAATACGAAAAACAAGCTCCTTTTCATTGTTGCCAGATTAAAGATTCAATTATCCTTTATTAATTACGCGGTTTCAAACCAAGAATTTCGCGAGCTTCGTCGGAGGTGGCAATCGGGCGACCCAATTCGTTGGCGAGGCGCACGACCTTGGCGACCAGTTCGCCGTTGGATTGAGCGAGAACGCCCTTCGAGAGGTAGAGGTTGTCCTCGAAGCCTACGCGGACGTTACCGCCCATAGCAATGGCAGCGGCGGCCATCGGGAAGGCATGACGACCTACGCCGGTGACGGTCCAAGTGGAGCCAGCGGGGATGCCGTTCACGAGCCAGCAGAGGTTGGCGACGGTGGCGGGAGTGCAACCGGGCACGCCCAACACGAAGTTGAACTGCATGGGGGTGCCAGGGGCCTGACCCTTCTTGGCCATATTGAGAATGGTGTCGAGGTGACCCATCTCAAAACATTCGTATTCGGGCTTGATGCCACGTTCCATCATGCGTTTGCCGAAGGCGCGCATGGTCGGCATGGTGTTATCGAAGATCTCGTCGCCGAAGTTACAGGTTCCGCAGTCGAGGGTAGCCATCTCTGGCAACGGGTTGGTGTCAGTCGATTGGAGACGCTCGTCGGGAGTCATACCCACGGCACCGCCGGTCGAAGGGATGAGGATGACATTGGGGCACACCTTCAGGATGGCCTCTTCGCACTCTTGGAAACGGCCACGGTCCTGTGTTGGGGTACCATCGTCCCAGCGGACGTGCAGGTGCACGATGGCGGCACCGGCATCGACGGCACTCTTGGCCTCGCGCACGATCTCCTCAACGGTATATGGCACATTGGGGTTCTGTTCCTTGGTGACTTCTGCGCCGCAAATGGCGGCAGTGATGATCAGTTTATCCATAATTACTTGTTCTTTCTTTGGCAATCTTTAGGTGTAACGCAAGTACCAGAAGCACGGCAAACCAGGATCGGCTCATCGAGTTCGTCGGCAGCGGAAGGAGAAATGTCGGGACGAGCGACAGCCACCTTGCGAGCCTCAAACAACATGTGACGAGAGGTGTTGCCTTCGCGGTCGATCCAACCTTCGGCTTCGATGAAGTCGCCTGCATAGACAGGAGCCTTGAATTCAATCATGTCGTATGCGCAGAACAGGCCTTCGTCGCCGTCACGCATAATCAAAAGTTCGGTCGCCACGTCACCGAAGAGGTGAACCATGTGGGCACCGTCAACCAAATTGCCACCGTAGTGGGCATCCTTCGCGCTCATGCGAAGTCTGATCTTTGTTCTGTATTCCATAGTTCGAATTATTTTTCAACGTAAATACCGTCCACATAGATGCCAGAAGCGTGCACGCACTCGGGCTTGATCTCACCGACCTTCACCAGCTTCTCGGCTTCGACGACGACATAGTCGGCGGCGGTGGCCATCAGCGGGTTGAAGTTGTTGGTCGTGCCGAGGAACACCATGTTGCCGAACTCATCGACGATGTTGGCGCGCAAGAAGGCGATGTCGGCCTTCAGAGGCTTCTCAAGGAGGTAGTCCTTGCCGTCCACGTTGACCACTTGCTTGCCGTCAGCCATGATGGTGCCCATGCCGGTGGGAGTCAAAACGCCACCGAGACCTGCGCCGTAGGCGCGGATGCGCTCTGCAAGGGTACCCTGGGGAACGTATTCAACGATCAAAGTGCCTTCGTTCTTCTGAAGGGCAGTCTGCTTGTTGGTGCCGGTGTGCGACACGATGGCCTTCTTCACCTGGTGGTTGGTCACCAGCTTGCCGTGGGCCACTTCGTCATAAGCGGTGTCGTTGGCGATGATGGTCAAATCCTTCACGCCTTTGGCAACCAAAGCGTCGATAATCTGGACAGGGCTTCCCACGCCGAGGAAACCGCCAATCATGATGGTCATGCCGTCGTGAACTTTCTCAACGGCTTGTTCCAATGTAATCTGCTTGTTCATAATTTGTTATGTTTGAAATTTGTTGTGAATACACAAAATAAGGACTGCAAAGGTAGTGCTTTTCGCTCGTGAAAACAAGCAAAACCTTATTTATTTTAAAAATAAAAATAACTTAGTCCACCAATGCCCTCTTGGCGTGAGCCAAAGCCTCGTCGAAGTTGTCGTGGATGTTGCTCTTGCCAATGAGATAAGAAATGTGGCTCTTGTCAAGGGTCTTCCGAACATTAGGCTGAACACCCGAAAGAATGATTTTCTTTTTGTTGGTTTGTAGCGATTTAATGGCTTCAAGGAAGTTGCGCTCGCCGGTCTCATCCATAAACGGTACATGTCTCATTCGGATGATCAGGATCTTGGTGGAATCGGGACGGCCTTTCAGCACCTCGCTGAACTGCTTGGCGGCACCGAAGAAGAACGGACCGCTAATCTCGTAAATCTCAATACCTTGTGGAATGTCGTCGTAATCCTCCATCGTATTGGTATCCAACTCGTTCATCAATACAGCCTCGCCATTGTCAGCCATCCGCTTCATGAACATCAACGAAGCCAGCACGATGCCAACCTCAATGGCCACAGTCAGGTCAACGAGCACTGTAAGGAATAAGGTAACAAGTAGAATAATAATATCGTATGGAGATCCACGCAAAATTGATCTAAAACTACGCCATTCACTCATGTTATAAGCAACAACAATAAGGATACCTGCAAGACATGACATGGGAATCAATTTCGCATAGTTTCCGAGGCATAGCATGATCAACAACAAAGTGATGGCATGAACGATGCCGGCGATAGGCGTACGGCCGCCGTTTTTGATGTTGGTGGCGGTACGGGCGATGGCTCCCGTGGCAGGAATGCCGCCGAACAAAGGGGTGACGATGTTGGCGATGCCCTGCCCTATCAGCTCGGTGTTGCTGCGGTGATGGCTACCGATCATACCATCGGCCACAACGGCCGAAAGCAGCGACTCGATGGAGCCTAACAAAGCAATGGTAATGGCCGGCTGCACATAATGCCCGAAGTTTTCCCAATGGATCTCTGGCATGCTCAAAGCAAAACTGCCTTTGATCTCCCCGAACATGCTCTCGATGGTGGTCACTGGAATGTCGAAGACGACCACCAACACGGTGACAAGGATAATGGCCACAAACGAACCGGGAATCTTGTTGGTCAAACGGTTGATGACAAGACTGATGACGATAGTGGCGAGAGTAATGCCCAATGCCCAATAGTTAATGGTTCCGATGCTTTGGAAATACACTGCCCATTTGTCGATAAACGCTGCTGGAACCTCGGCGATCTCCAATCCAAGGGCGTCTTTGATCTGCGTGGAGAAGATCGTAAGGGCGATACCGCTGGTAAACCCAACTACCAAGGGGTGCGGGATGAATCGCAACAGTGAACCCAGTCGTAGCAAACCAAACATCACCATGAAGACTCCCGCCAATATGGTGGAAATCATCAGTCCGTCAAGTCCGTATTGCGACACAACGCCCGCAATAATGACCACAAAAGCACCTGTTGGACCACCAATTTGGACACGGCTGCCACCCAACAGTGAGATCAGGAATCCAGCAATGATAGCAGTGACAATACCCTTTTCAGGCGACACGCCCGAAGCCACCGCAAAGGCAATGGCCAGCGGCAATGCGACAATGCCCACAATGATGCCCGAAAACAAATCCTTTGCGAATTGTTTTTTGGTATATCCCTTCTTCAGTACACTGAAAAACTTGGGATAAAAAATGTCTTTGATGTCAAACTTTGCCATTATAATGTATTATTCGGCAAAGTTAAAAAATAAAAGCACCACGCAGGTGCTTTTAACTTAATTTTTCATCATTTCCACCGAGCCAAACCAATTGCTCTCAACTGATTCGTAGCTTGCGGCGTAACCGAAAATGAAATCCAGCACCGACTTGGCGGGCTTTTTGGTTTCGCTGGCAAAGACATCATGGATCTGTGCCGTCAGGATTTCATCAAGAAGTGGTTCGTTGTAATTGAGGGTAACATTTTCCGTCATAGGCGTTCGTTTTCATTTCACTTACAACCTTAAAACGGAACTCAGGGCATATTATTTTACCGATGGCACAATTTTTTTGATAAAATAATAAATTACTAAAAATCAATAGGTTAAGCAAACGTTGTTGCACTCTGCCATCTTACGCAGATTAATCAGGGCATACCGCATGCGACCCAAGGCAGTATTAATGCTCACGTTGGTGATGTCGGCAATCTCCTTGAAACTCAGGTCGTCGTAAATGCGCATGCGGAGCACCTCGCGTTGTTCAAGCGGAAGCATATCCACCATCTTGCGAAGGTCACTGTGAATCTGATCGATAATCATTCCCTGCTCCACAGAAGGATCGGTGATAGGCGCATTGTCAACGTAATTGTAGTCCTCCGATGAAGACTCCACCACCGGGATACGGTTCTCCTTGCGGAAATGGTCGATCACCAGGTTGTGTGCGATACGCATGGCAAACTGGATGAACTTGCCCTCGTCCTTATAGACTCCCGCCTTGATCACGCGAATGATCTTCACGAAGGTATCCTGAAATATGTCATCGCACAATTGGCGATCTCTCACCAATGAGAACACGTAATTATAAATCTGATCCTGGTAACGACCAACCAACAATTCAAAATCTGAAAGACGACCACCTCTGTAGCCATCAATCAGTTCTTTATCAGTTCTTCTATTTTCGGACATACGGCCCTGTTTTTAGTGGCTTTCCAGCCTGTTTATTCAGGGTAAATATCGCTCGATAAACTGTCCTCCTATGGGTTGGTTAAACATGAAATTTTATGCAAAGATAGTGCAAAAAATCATAAAGTCAAGAAAAATCATGTAATTTTGTGCAATTTTTTCAAGAAAACGAAGTTGAAACAGACCGAATATAGTTCCATTGAGATCCGTCATGCTAAGGTTAACAACCTGAAAGACTTGAGTTTAGATATTCCAAAGAACCAGTTGGTGGTGATTACGGGATTGTCAGGCTCGGGAAAGTCGTCGTTGGCGTTCGACACCTTATATGCGGAGGGTCAGCGACGTTACGTGGAAAGCCTGAGTGCTTACGCCCGCCAATTCATGGGTCGCCTTAACAAGCCTGACGTCGAATCCATCAAAGGCCTCTCGCCTGCCATCGCCATCGAGCAAAAGGTAAACACACATAACCCGCGTTCCACCGTAGGCACCAGTACTGAGATCTACGAATACCTCAAGCTGCTCTTCGCACGCGTCGGGAGGACCTACTCCCCCATTTCAGGACAACAAGTCAAGAAGCATCAGGTGAGCGATGTTGTGGAACACATCTTCAATTTGCCTTTGGGAAGTACCGCCTATATCCTGGCTCCCATCCACGTTCCCGAAAACCGCACGCTGCAAGAGCATCTATCCATACTCATGCAGCAGGGCTTTTTCCGCGCCATGGTCAACGGCGAGATCATCCGCATTGAAGACTATCTTCAGACTAAGGTTAATAGTAAGGATGAGATCATGTTACTCATCGACCGCGTGAAAGTCAATGGCGAGGTCCGACAAGAGCTAAGCCGGCTGTCCGACTCGGTGCTGACCGCTTTTTACGAAGGCAAGGAGAACTGCCTTGTGATGGCCGAGATCGATGGAAAACGTAGCACAGCCGAGTTCTCGTCGCGTTTCGAGGCCGACGGCATGGTGTTCGAGCCGCCTACCGTGAACCTGTTCGCCTTCAACAATCCCTTCGGCGCCTGCCCTACTTGCCAAGGCTTCGGCAGTGTGATCGGCATCGACCCCGACCTGGTGTTTCCCAATAAGGGACTCTCCGTTTACGACGGTGCGGTGGCTTGCTGGCGCGGCGACAAGATGAGCGAATGGAAAGACGCTTTGGTTCGCATGGCGCATCATTTCAACTTCCCTATCCATAAGCCCTATTTCGAGCTTACCGAGGAGCAAAAGCAACTTCTGTGGACCGGAAACGAATGGTTTGAAGGAATTAACGCCTTCTTCCAGATGGTTGAAGCCAACTCCTATAAAATACAGTATCGCGTGATGCTGTCGCGCTACCGCGGCAAGACGGTGTGTCCAGAATGTCACGGCGCACGTCTCAAACGCGAGGCCCAATACGTAAAGGTGGGCGGCAAGAGCATCACCGAGCTGGTGCTGATGCCGTTGGATGAGCTGAAGCGTTTCTTCGAGCAGCTACAGCTGGATGAAACCGACATGAAGATCGCCTCCAGATTGCTGATTGAGATCAACAACCGACTGGACTTCATGCTTGATGTTGGTTTAGGTTACCTGACCCTGAACCGCCTGTCAAACACCCTCTCCGGCGGCGAGTCGCAACGTATCAATTTGGCTACTTCATTGGGAAGCAGCTTGGTAGGTTCCACCTATATCCTTGATGAGCCCAGTATAGGTCTTCATTCGCGCGATACAGATAGATTAATCAAGGTGTTGAAACGCCTGCGCAATATTGGCAATACCGTTATCGTGGTGGAACACGACGAGAAGATCATTCGCAGCGCCGACCATATCATTGACATTGGTCCCCTGGCTGGTGAGTTCGGTGGTGAGCTGGTGTGCCAAGGGAGTTACGATGAAATCATCAAATGCAAGGAAAGCCTTACTGGACAATATCTGACGGGAGTTAGAAAGATTGCCATGCCAACCCATCGCCGCAGCTGGAACAATGCCATCATCGTGAAAGGCGCCAGCCAGCACAACCTCAAGAATATCGATGTGAAGTTCCCCCTCAACGTGATGACCGTGGTGACCGGCGTGAGCGGCTCAGGCAAATCCACGCTGGTGAAAGACATCCTCTTCCCTGCCATGCGGCGCCATCTGGGCGAGACCGCCGACCGTTGCGGGAGCTTCAGTAGCTTGGAAGGTAGCCTTTCGCAGATTCAATCCGTGGAGTTTGTGGATCAGAATCCTATTGGCAAGTCGTCACGTTCCAATCCGGTGACCTATTTGAAAGCCTACGACGAGATCCGTCAGCTCTATGCCGATCAAAAACTGGCCAAACTACGTGGCATCAAGCCCGCTTTCTTTTCGTTCAATGTGCCGGGCGGACGCTGTGACAACTGCGAAGGCGAAGGCGTCACGAAGATCGAGATGCAGTTCATGGCCGACGTGTATCTGCCTTGCGAGGTATGCCACGGCACTCGCTTCAAGGAAGAGGTCTTGGAGATCAAATACGATGGCAAAGACATCTCTGACATCCTCAACATGTCGATCGACCAAGCCATTGAGTTTTTCAACACTTCAAGTGACCGCAACAACCCCACTGTGGGACGTATTATTAATAGATTAAAACCTTTGCAGGATGTAGGCTTGGGCTATTTGAAGCTGGGACAGCCATCCAGCACTCTTTCTGGCGGCGAGGCACAACGTGTTAAGTTGGCCTATTTCCTCGTCAGAGGTAGCGTAGAGAAGCCCACCCTGTTCATCTTCGACGAACCCACCACTGGCTTGCATTTCCACGATGTGAGCAAGCTGATGGACTCGTTCAACGCCTTAATCAACAATGGCCATTCCATCATCGTCATCGAGCACAATTTAGACGTCATCCGCTCTGCCGACTGGGTCATCGACCTCGGCCCCGAAGGCGGCAACGACGGCGGCCAGATCGTTTTTGAAGGCACTCCCGAAAAACTGATGACATGCAAAGATTCTTATACCGCGAAAGCCCTTCTAACTTCCGACTTCTAACTTCTTAAAAAATGCACTCAGATAATATCACCCATGAAATGAGCGAGTGTCAACAGAAGGTTGTTGACACTTTGAAATCCCTTGGCATCGAATTCGACATCCATTTCCATCCGCCTATTCCAACTATCGAGGAGGCAATCAATTATTGGAAGGATTTCGACTCTACCCATTGTAAGAACCTGTTTTTCCGCAACCACAAGGGTAACAAGCATTATTTGGTGCTGTTCGAGTGCATGCATCAGATGGACATCCACGATCTGGAGCACCGCCTCCACCAAGGCAAGTTAACTTTCGCCTCCGAAGCCCGCATGGATAAATATTTGGGCTTGAAACCCGGTAGCGTCTCCCCCTTTGGTCTGATCAACGACGAGGAGCATCATGTGCATGTTTTTATTGATCAAAATTTAAAGAACGCACCGAGGTTGAGTTTCCATCCGAATGACAATACTGCGACTATCGTCATTAAGAACGAGGACTTTATCAAGTTCTTGGATGCGATGGGGAATAGTTATGAGTTTATTGAACTGTATGACTGATCAATCCGTTTGATTCAGATCATTTCTCCTTTTTCACCCGTTTCACGGTGTGTTTTATCTTCCCAATAATGAAATTGAGTTCAAGGGTTGATTCGGTTTCTGCTGTTTTTAAATCAGGCATTACAATGTCTGACAACACCTCTCCGATGTAGCCAACATATACAAACCCTTTTCGGTAAACACTTTTGTCGCCGAGCGGCTCTTAGGTGAAACTTTTGTGGTCGAAATTTTCGACCGCAAATCTTGTAACTCACTCTGTTTCAGCTCAAACATATAGTCCTCTGGAAACTTTTCTGGATTGTTTCGCACCGCTTCATTGATTCGACGGGTATCCACTCCATATAACTCCGCCACATCAGCATCTGCTATGACTGAATGCTTTCGAATGGTGGCAATTTTGACCTCAACATCTGATTCCTTAATCACAATATCGGTATTTCTTCTTTTAGTTGATCTCTTCTTGTTTCCCATACATCGATTCTCTTTTTTTTCTGCTTTCGCAAGTGTTTTGATAGATTATTTGAATTGTATTGACCCGATTCAAAACTTTTCGTACCTTTGCACCAAATTTCTAAAACTTTTTTTATGGATTCTGACCGAGTAAAAGTATGCGTCAACTCTGAAATAGGCAAGCTTGAACACGTGTTGGTGCATACCCCGGGTCGCGAGTTGGAGAACATGACTCCTGAAACGGCCCATCATTATTTGTACAGCGATATTCTCAACCTCCAAATCGCACAAAACGAACATAAATACTTCAAGGGTGTGCTGCAAAAAGTGGCAAAAGTCCACGAAATCGGCGACCTTTTGACAGACATCCTACGCAACGATAGCGTCAAAAACAACTTGGTTGATCGCATTTGCAAGGCCGAGAATGTTGTATATCTATCAGATTATCTGAAAGATATGGATGCAGAAAACCTAGGCAAGGCTTTGATAGAAGGTGTACACCTGAACGACATCAAGTCGGTTGACGGCAACTACTTCACGCTGTTGCCGCTGCCCAACCTCTTCTTCATGCGCGATGCCTCCTTCACCATGTTCGACAACCTTATGATCAGCAACATGGCCACCAAGGTGCGTGCCCGTGAGACCATGATCCTTGAGACCATTTACAGATGCCACCCCTTGTTCGACGGCGATGTCATCAATCCTGCCATGAAATACAGTTCAACAGAACCTGGCATCATGGAAGGCGGTGACATCCACATCGTGCGCGACGACATCGTTCTGAGCGGCATGAGCGCCCGTACCAACATGCACGGCATCAATGCTTTGGTTGAGCACCTGAAGACCAAGCCCAGTATCAAACATCTGATTTTCCAAGAGTTACCACTGAAACCAGAGTCGTTCATCCATCTCGACATGGTATTTACTATGCTTAATGTGGATCGTTGCATGGCCTACGAACCCGTGATCATGGGCAGCCAATACAAGACCTTCCACATCACCATCGACGGACAGAAGGCCGTTGGACAGGAAGAACCCAATTTGGTGGTTGCCCTCAATAAGCTTGGAGTCCCGGTGGAGCCTATCTTCTGTGGCGGTGGAGGCGACAGCTTCTTCCCTGCACGCGAACAATGGCACAGCGGCACCAACTTCTTCTGCTTCGCCCCTGGCAAATTCCTGGGTTACGCCCGCAACCAACATACCATCCAAGCCATCAACGATGCCGGTTTCGACGTGGTGACCGCTGCCGATGTCTATAACGGCAAGGTCAACCTCAACAGCTACAAGAAGTGCGTGGTCACCTTCGAAGGCAATGAACTCTCACGCGGCGGTGGCGGCGCAAGATGCATGACCATGCCAGTGCAACGTCAGGCTGTGGATTGGGGATAACATCAAATAAATCATCAAAAAATTAGAAACATGAAAAGCAGAAATCCATTGTGGCGCATTGCAGCAGTGCTGTTTATCGCCCTCGCTGTCCAATCAACGGCAAACGCTCAGTTTGGAGTGCTGAAACAAATCGGCAAAGCCGTGTCTGAAAACAAAGACAAAAACAAATCAGACAACAAGTCTGACAAAAACAAGAACTCCTATTTTGACAAGCTCAGTGAAGAGCAACAATGGGCTGTTATGGAGCTTACGAATCCACAAGAAGCGCCTGACTGTCCCTGGCCAATGACCCAAAATGACAAATGGAGAGATCCCAAATTCAGTTACCCAAGTTCATACTTGGATTATATGCAAGAGATCGACAAAGTCCCCATGGAAGAGGTTCAGGATTTAGTCAATGCAATGAATACCCGGTACCGTTACACCAAACGTGTACTAAAAGGTCTGAAAGGAGTCTCATACTCGGAACTTGGAAACGACTATCTTATGTTTGACCAAGAGGAAAAGGAACGTGAATTGGACCGTTACGACGCTTTTAAAAGTGCTGTCGGAAAGACCAACATTCAAGCTTTCTTCCAGTTTGCCGTGGTTGAGGATGGACAAGGCGGCTACAAGATCACTGACAACTCCCAAGCAATCATTCCCTATGGCGGTTACATTGCAAATAAAGGTGGAAAATGGATGTTCACTTTCAGCAATTCTGGAAAAAACACCACCTTTGCCACAGCTGAAGAAGTTGAGAACTGCAAGAAGTATATTGACCGTCTTACCAAACTGGAAGTAATCGCTTACAATCCATTTAAGGATAAGCCAACTGATGATTACCTCATTGCCCACTACATGCAGGACATCATCCGCGAAGCCATCGCCAACAACTCAACCGACAATATCGTTTATGCGGCATACCCTCAAGGCAGCAGTTTGAACACTCCTGAAATGAAAGCCGCAGCCAAGAAAATCTTCGAGAAAAGCTATCCAGGCGACAAAATTTATGACGTCGTCATCACTGGCGAATGGGTCTATCACAAAAACGCACTCGGTGTAGTGATTGATCGTTCCGCAGATGTTGCCATTATTGCTGAAAACCCTGTGGCTAAATCCCTCATTCGCGCACAAGTCGGCAACGATAGAATTGGCGAAAACAACTGGGGCGACCTGCGTTGGTACGGCATTTACGGACATACTGGTTATGTAAGATAATCTGGATTCACTCCAGACGCACTTCATCCACCATGATCCAGGCGTTCTCTCGGGCATTGGGATGCCATTCGGGGAGAACGCCTTGGTTTTCTACCTTGACTTTCAAGAATTTAACCTTCTTTTCGTTTACAATGGCACGAGCCTCGATGCGGCCTAACGATTTCATTGGGTCGGTCCTATCGAAAACCGGCGACTCGGCATGCTGCCAATCTGAATAGGTCTTTCCGTCCCTCGAAAAGGCCACCCAGGCGCCTTTAGGCCACACCACCCAACTATCCGGCTTATGGGCAATGCCGATCCTCACTTTAGCGATGTCAACGGCATGGTTTAATTCAATGGTGGCTTCCATATCAACGCCGCTGAATCCCAGCCAATTACGCCAATAATAGTCGCCTACCACCCCTTTCTTGCCATCCATCAAGGCGACATCGGCATTGGCATTATAACGTTCTGCCGGTGGATTCACAAAGCTGGTTTTCTTGATAAGTTGTTGGGTGGGTCGTTTGGTGAAGGGTATTTCATCCATAAACTCTTGGCATTGTGGGACTTGGTATTGATACAGCTCTGTTGGCTCTTTTTTGCCTACTGGATAAGGACGCAAACAAATATCGTATTGATAAATGGTGTCTTTCAACAGATATTGGTCTGCAACATCAGGTCCACAAGTTGCAGTGCCCAAACCGGCTTGACGGGCATCCACATTCAGGGTCATGAAATCAGCCTTTTCCAACTGTTTGATGCGGCGAGCCTGGGTTAGGTTTTTATCGGAATAAGGGTAAACGCTAAAGTTGAACGGAATCGTTGAAGTTACCATCAAACCAATAGGGTTCTTTGGACTTTCAATCGCCATCCATCGAACATTCGAATGATTTCCATTATCTTGTGGTACAACATGTTGTTCTAATAAATCTAAAGCATTAGTTGAATATACTCCAAAAGTACCGGAAGCGTTTCGATCGGGATAGTTTTCTGCATCTTTTCCGAAGTATTTCAGGTTTCCAAAGTCTCTCGGGAGGTGCATCTGCATTCCCACTTTAGGCACACAAGTGACATCTCCTATCATCTCCACCCTGTTGGTCAGAGCGATTTCACCGTCTCCTGAGATGATATAGATTTGATTTACAACCATCTGAAGATCTCCAAAACCGTTTTTCAGATGAATTGTCTGATGCAGCATCAAACGTCCATCCTCCATGGTTTTGGTTTCAGTGGCTATCCGTTCAGCAAACAAATCGTCCAAATCAGACTGCCTCCACCAAAGGCTACCATGCGAATCCACCTCATCGTTCAACGTTGGAGCACGCCAGAAGTTTGGCTTTAGGTAATCGTTGATAATCTTTTGACCGTCAAAAGTATATGAACTTAAAATTCCAGTTCGTTCATCGAATAACAAGGTAAAATCGCGGCCCGAAACGGTAAGATATCCGTTGTCGGTTGGATAGACTTCGACTGCACCTTCATTCACCTTTTCCCGTTTTTCCTCCGATGGCCAATCGAGCTTGAAACAGTCGTAGGCGATCTCCGATCCTTTCTGCATAAACGGCTGATCTTCTTTGAGTTTCACTGAAAAACGCACAAAGAACTCCTCACCTGGATGACCGTAGATGCGCAAGCGTTCAGTACGGAACTGCTTGGTTTCAAAAGGTTTCAAATCCATCTCAATAGGTTCATCCAACAAGGTCCTTTCGTTTGAATAGATGCTATAATTTACTTCAAATTGATTCATGTTAGTAAATGACAACCAATTTGTTACAGTATATGTATCTAGAATGGAGTCAACCTTATGGAACTTGAACGGTTGATACACTTTTTTCACCTCGGCCGCATGGTGGTGAGGAATACGATCCGAACCAATCACCCCGTTGGCGCAGAAAGCATCGTCGTCGCCTACCCCATAGGCATGACCGAAATCACCTCCAACAGCCAACCAATCCACATTTTTCTTGTCATCGTGAACGATAAAACTCTGATCCACCCAGTCCCAGATGCAGCCTCCTTGAAGCTGTTCGTTTTTTTCGATCACATCCCAATAATCCTGCAAGCCACCCATGCTATTGCCCATCGCATGGCAGTACTCCACCATGATGAATGGCCTCTTAAGCGAGTCAAGACCCTCATCTACAAAGCGTTGCAAGTATTTTGGACTGGCGTACATCAAGCCGATGGCATCTGTGTTGCGGTCATAAATCGCCCTTTCGTAGGTCACAGGACGTGACTTGTCGCGGTTTTTCAGCCAATCGTAGGTATATTCGAAATTGACGCCGTTGCCACACTCGTTGCCCATCGACCACATGATTACCGAAGGATGGTTCTTGTCGCGTTCAAGCATGTTGCGGTTGCGCGACCAAATCATATCTCGGTATTGCGGGTCTTTGGCCAGGCTCTTCTCGCCATAGCCTTGGGCGTGCGACTCGCAGTTGGCTTCATCCCAAACGTAGAGGCCATATTTGTCGCAAAGCTCATACCAATAGGGATCATCAGGATAATGGCAGGTACGTACCGTGTTGATATTCATCTGTTTCATCAATGCGATGTCCTTCTCCATCAACTCTCGGCTGATCACATGGCCCTTGTAAGGATCGTGCTCGTGACGGTTGACACCTTTGATTAATACATACTGTCCATTAATGAGCAGTTTGCCATCTTTGATCTCCGATGTTCGGAAACCGATATTGGCTTCAAGTTGTTCCAAGACCTTGTTTCTTCTATCCAAAATCTTGATTTCCAATCGATAAAGATTCGGATGCTCGGCTGACCAAGGCTTGATTTCCGATAATGTATGGTCAAGTTCCAGATGGTTCTTCCCTACGGCATCTTTGAGGTCTTTTTCAAGCTTAACAATCTCATTTTCACCATCATAAACCGAAACGGCCAAGGTACCATATTTGATCGTTTTCCCTGTTGGATTGTCAACAGTCACATCAATGCCAAATGTGCCGTTCTTATAGGTTTTGTCCAAGCCCGCATGCACCTCATAATCAGACACATTGACTTCCGGTTTGGAATAGAGCACCACATCGCGTTCGATGCCGCTCAGACGCCAAAAATCCTGACACTCAAAATAGGAGCCATCGGAGAAACGATAGACCTTCAAGGCGATTTTGTTCCAACCGGGATGCACAAATTCGGTAATGTCGAAATCGGAATTTGTCTTGGAATCCTCCGTATAACCCACAAACTGACCATTAATCCACAGATAATAGGCCGATTTCACCGCCCCAAAGTTCACAAAGATTCTTCTGTTTTTCCAGGATTTAGGAATATTAAAACTCTTGAGATAATACCCCACAGGATTGTCCACCGCTGGCGCATAAGGCGGATTATTGGGACGGAATTCGTTATCGACATTGACATAGATGGGCGTGCCGTAACCATTGATTTCCCAGTTGAAGGGCACGTCAACAACGATGTCTGACGGTTCCCTTGTCAAGAAATCCTCGGGAGCTTTATCAGGATGTTCAAACCACCAAAAGTTCCATGATTCATTGAGGTTTTGCGACCACTCCTCGCCTACTGGAATCACGTTGGTGCGAGGATACAGTTTGTTGATTTCGAAAATGTTAACGTCGTTCCATGCGTTGAGTTCGGCATCTGTCTGGGAAAAGAGATTTACCGAAACAAGCGATAAAACCAATAATAGGGCGATGCGTTTCATAAACTATGCTTTTGCCCTTATAGGGCGTTATAATTCTTTTTTTGTCACCCAGGGCGTTGCCCTGAGCTATTAGCTTTTGCCCCTTCGGGGCGTACCTTTCACCTCTCAACTCTCAACTTCTCCCTATCCTCCTCCGGAATTCGTTCCGATTTGTTCGCCTCTCGGTTGAAATAGACCACAGCACAATGGCAAACTGTTTTCACGAGGTCAGTCCTTCGATCCACCAAGCGTTGCTCCATCTTGAAGCTTGAGTTGCCTACTTCAGTGACGATTGATTCACAAATCAGATCGTCATGAAAACGGATAGGATTCATGAAATCAAGTTCAACGTGAACCAGTACGTATTTAAATGACAGCCAGTCTATTTTTGTTTGAAAGGCGTGTTCAAAAAAACGGCTTCGACCCATGTCGAAGTAATTGCATTGCGCCCCGTTGTTCACGTGGTTGTACGGATCAAGGTCGCTCATACGGATTTGGATGGGACAAGAGAACATATTATATCGTTTTGCAAGTAAGATAATGAAAACAGATTATTGAAGCTGTGGCTTAAAAAACTACTCGGCAGGGCAAACGAGGCGCACGCTTTTACCATAATATCTATGCGAACTTTCCTGCGGAGTAACATAGCCTCCGCCAAAATTCACATAGTAAGAGTAGCCCGTATTGCTTCTGTCGTATATACTCGACCAGTACTCACCGATTTTGCCAACAACACCGCTCCACTGCGTACCACCACGGCCGCCAGCGGCGGGCAAGAAGACCGCACCATTGGCTTCCATTTTTGTCCATTGCTCTACGGTGTAATTGTTTCCCCAGCTGCTGTTCCCTGCGGTGAAGCCTAATCCCAAAGGAAGCACCCAAATGTCGGGCAATAGAATGATGCCGCACTTGCCGTTCACCTTGCCGTGCCCATATTTCAAGGATGCATCGCTTCTGTCTTGGAACAGGTATTTCCACTCGTCCTTTGTCAAGGTTCGCCATTGACCCACTGTATTGCCTCCATTGTCTATCGCATTGTACACGCCCCAGTCGGCTTCGGCATAAATGCCGGTGAGGTCACTGCCGCAGTAGTCGCTGTCTGTAGTGCTGGTACTCCAAGGTTGGTAGCACCTTGCCCCGCTGTCCCAACCACTGGTACCCCAGCCGAAGAGATCAATGAAATTGTTATAAGATGAAGAGATGTTGAGGTTATTGCCTCCGATACAGTCATATTGATGCTCCGCGAACTGCCACCGCCCGTCAGAAGCTCGGTATTGCAGGTTGCCTTGAGAGAAATACACTTTCTTGCTCGGACTCACCGAGAAGACGCCGTTGATAGAACCCGTAGGATTAGGATAAGCGGCTGTAGTGAAGTTCCGTACTTCACTCATTTTTTTAAGGCCTGGATTATAGACCACAAGGCGATAATAGTATTTGGTGGCCTTATTCAGTTCAGTTATCTCAACGACAATATCAGATTTATCCCAATAAAAATAATTATGATCACCATTCCATCCTTCGGAAAAAGCGGCATATTCAACCGCGTCACTCATATCCTCGTTCAAACTCAATTGCACGGATATCTTGTATCCGGCAAGATAATTCACCTTCCAATTGAGGATAACCTCCGTGGTCCGTGGCAAAACGGACTGTAATGTTATCTCCGGTTCCTTGATTTCCAGCTGGGTATCCTTGGCACATCCTACCAAAAGCAACAGCATGAGGCCTGTCACCCATTGACTCATTATATTTAAGACTCTATATTTCATAACATTATTATTAATTGTTCAAACTCAAGTTTATCACCAAACTATTTTCTCTTCCAGCAGAAACCAACACCCAACTTCAGCTCCATGGTCTTAAAGTTGGTAGTAACCGCATCAAAACTCACAGAAAGGCCTTTCAAGTTGAGCTGCAAGCCCGACATGGCATCTACACCCAAGTAACAATCGGCAGGAACTCTTACAATCTGGCCTTCTGAAGTATTCCATCCCTTATACCGAGCACCAAATCCAGCACCGAGACGCATATAAACTGGTCCGGCAATCCTTACCACGAGGCCTCCCATCACTGAAATTCGCGTAGTAGAGGTCTTTCCTGTATAAGCTGGATAGTAATATTGTGGATATGTTTCTCCATTAATTTCCTCAACAAAATTAGGATCATTGAAAACATACCCGTATAACTCATAGATTTCCCCATCGATTACAGTTTCATAAGGATCCGTTTGAAGTGATGTGGTCATGGCATCGAAACTGTAATTGCTTGCCGCTGTGAGGAACCAACCAACCCTTCTCACCGAGCCGAAAGTGATTCCGTAAGATAACTGCGGTGCAATACTGTAAGCGGCATCGAACGTCAAAAAGTTCACGCCTCTTTGAACGAATTCACTGGGTGTCTCGCCACGAAGAACCAAATGATGCTCAACAGAGCCTCCTGAGCGGCTCACCTCGATATTCTTGTCGGCAAATAGCTTGCCACGTTGGGCATGGATGCTGTGCTTGCCAAAAGGAAGGTCGATCTGCAGAGGCGAATTGCCTGCAGGTTTACCATCGATAGTGATCTTATCACCTGCGCGATCGGTGGTGATCTTGATCAAACGGCCGAACTCCATAATCACCTCGTTGATTCTCGATGTCGGAGTCATATCAACTTCCTTCTCCACCACCGATTGACCACGGGTCGCACGGATTTTGTGTTTTCCGAAGCCCAATGACGTGTTCAGAGGCGTCTCTCCGACATAGGTGCCATCAACATAGACCTTGTCGCCCTGACGGTCGGTCTTGACCGTGATGGAGCGGCCGGTTTCAAGCGTCTCGTTGAGGCTCAACGTCTTTCCTTCTTCGATGTTGATGGTCTTCGTCAATGGAGCGCAACCGTCTTTTTCAAGGCGCAAGGTATGCTCGCCGATGAGAATGGCCTTGATCTGTTTTGGGGTTTCTCCAACAATGTTGCCATCGATGATGATTTTAGCCACAGGCGGATCGGAGTTGACAACCAAAACGCCATTGATCGGTTTGGGTGCTTCAAGGGTGATGGTCGTACCGTTCATATTGTCGGTAATGGTTTTCTCAACACTTGTGGAACGATGGCTTTTTTGTTGACATTCAATCAGATATTTACCCGCCTCAAGATCACCGTTCCATTGGCGTTTCCCCTTATACACCTTGTTTACATAAATGTCGGCATCGGCATCCACCTTGATGGTGATGTTGGAGAAATTGGCATCAAGGTTCACTTTCAGCGTATTGGTCTCACCGTCGAAGATGTCAACCCGACGCTCGTAAGTCTTGTATTTGGAGTTCACGATACTCAGCTTGTGCTGTCCGCTCGACAGTTTCAAGGATCCAGTGAGGGCTTGGGAGGCATTGGCATCGTCAACGTAGATGGACGATTTTGAAAGGATCGCCATGTCGCCTTCCAGCTTCAGGTAGCCGAACGCCGGTTTCAAATCGACGTTCTGGGTTACGGTTTCATCAGATTCCCTCACCACGACGGTTCCCGTTTCGGGATGGTAGTCCTTGGCTTGTACACGGTACTCATGTTTCCCGAAATCAACCATGTTGGAGGCGATACCGTCCTTCACCTGCCACGGTGTTCCATCGACTGTGACCACAGCGTCTTTAGGTGTGACCTTGAACATCAAAAACTGCTGGGTGATTACTGGAGTGGAGTCGCCGCCCGATTTCATGGTCCCTTTCAGCACCATCTTATAGGTATGCATGGACTCGATCTTGGTAACGTGTTCCGTCACTGCCACATGAATGTTGCCGTATGAGTCGTGTTTGACTTTCAGAGTCTTCAATCCCGGCGACACCCACACCCAGATTTCGGCACCGTTCGATTTTTTCTGGACGATTTCCGATCCCCAGTCACATTCAAAATAGAAACCCTGGCGTATTTCAGGAGTAATATCCTGGGTTGAGACGCAAATAACGGCACACTTGTTACCATTGTCATCCTCCATCATGTGTTCCCTGGCAATCATGGAATTCGTCATCTCATCAAAGGAAACCATACGGTAATCCTGGGCTTTCATGCTACCAAACAGACAGCATAAAACGAATAATAGCGATACAAATCGTTTCATACTAAACAGCTAAAATATTTTTGCAAATTTAAAAAATAAGGTCATTGGAAACAAACAAAAATTACAAAGTGTGTTTTTCTTCTTCATTTTTTCTTTCATTCCTGTATATTCAAAAATCTTTTTCTTAATTTTGCTTTTTAATCTATTCAAAATGCTGCAAAAACTCAGACAATTCAAGGCCAAGCATCCCTTCACATCATTGATGCTCGTTGCCATCACCCTCAGGCTGCTGGTCACCATACTCGCGCCTGGCTACGGCTCCAATCACGACATACAACAACCCTGTTTGATCCAAGCCTTTCTGGAATGGCTTAAGGCCAGGGTAGGCATGGGCAACACGCAAGGAATGATGTTCCTCAGCCGCGCTTTCTACGCTATTGTCTCGTTGTTCACCGTGTCGATGGTGTATCGCATCTGTGATCTGTTGGCCAACGACAAGGCGAAGGCATGGAACATCGCGTTGCTTCCCCTTGTCTGTGTCATTATGCCTTCGTTCGGCATCATTGACAATGTCAGCTTTTTCCTTGGACTTCCCTTGCTACTTTATGGTTCCAATGTGGTTTTACGCCAACAGATCCTTCGCGATGCCAACCTTCCCCAGAACGTCCATCGCACCTCCTTCATCATCGCCGGTATTATGCTGGGATTATCCATCTGCGTTTGGTATGAAAGTGCCCTGATAGTGATCGCCATCCTATTGATGCTTTGTATGAAACGCAACTACAAAGGAGCCTTGATGACCCTCATTGGCATAATTGCCATAATCCTTGTCGTTTGGATCGTCCTATTGGTATTCAACGTTAATCCCTGGCTCTACATAGGGTTATGAACAGAGAAGAAGCCCGGCAGCGTATAGCCGCCCTAAGTGAAGAACTGGAGCAGCACAACTACAATTATTATATCCTGGCTAAGCCAACCATCAGCGACTATGAGTTCGATATGAAGTTGGAGGAGTTGGCGCGCTTGGAGCATGAGTTTCCTGAGTTCTTGATGCCCTCCTCTCCCACCCAACGCGTTGGCGGCGGCATCACCAAAGAATTCAAGAGCGTCAGACATCGCTACCCAATGCTCTCATTGTCAAATTCATACAGCAAAGAAGATATTGAAGAATTCATTGGCCGCATCAAGAAAACCATCGACGAGGAGGTGGAGTTTTGCTGCGAACTGAAGTTCGACGGATTGAGCATCAGCTTGCGGTATGAAGATGGTCTATTGGTTCGTGCCGTCACCCGAGGCGATGGCACCCAAGGTGATGACGTGACCACCAACGTGAAGACCATTCGGACCGTTCCTTTGAAACTGCATGGCGACTTCCCCCCTTTCTTCGAGATGCGCGGGGAGATCGTCATGCCATACGAGAGCTTCGACAAACTCAACGAACAACGTCTTGAGGCTGGTGACGACCTTTTTGCCAACCCACGCAACGCCGCTGCCGGAACGCTGAAGCTGCAAGACTCCAAAGAGGTGGCTCGCCGCCGATTGGACAACTACTGCTATTACATGATGATGGACGACCTCGAGGCCCGTTACCAGACGCATTACGAGAGTCTGCAAGCCGCCCGCCGGTGGGGTTTCAACGTTTCAAACTTCATGGCACTGTGCAAAACCATCGATGAGATCTTCGAATTCATCGACTATTGGGACGTAAAACGTCACGAATTGCCTTTTGCCATCGACGGCATCGTGCTGAAAGTAAATCGTTACGACCAACAACAAGCCCTTGGCTTCACAGCTAAGTCGCCCAAATGGGCCATCGCCTATAAATTTAAAGCCGAGGAAGTTGAAACAGAGCTTCAAAGCGTTGATTTTCAGGTAGGAAGGCACGGAACCATCACCCCAGTGGCCAACCTCTCCCCCGTTCTCCTGGCTGGTACCACCGTAAAACGCGCCACCTTAAACAACGAAGACTTTATACGTCAGTTCGACCTGCATTATGGCGACACCGTAACCGTGGTGAAGGGCGGTGAGATCATCCCGAAAATCATCGGCATCAATTTCGACAAGCGTCAGGCAGGCGCATTGCCAGTGGAGTTTGTCAGGACTTGTCCAGCCTGTGGTGCCGAATTGATTCAAAACGAAGGCGAAGCCGCCTGGTATTGTCCCAACAACCAAGGATGTCCCCCGCAAGTGAAAGGCCGCATTGAGCATTTTATTAGCCGGAAGGCCATGAATATCGAAAGCCTCGGTGAAGGCAAGATCGAATTCCTGTACGATGCCGGATTGATCAAGGATGTGGCCGACCTCTATGACCTCACTTACGATAAGCTCTTTGGACTTTCCAACGATAAGGTCAGCTTTAAGGAAAAGACCGCCCAAAACATCATCGATGCCCTTGAAAAATCAAAGACCGTGCCTTTTGAGCGGGTGCTTTTTGCCTTGGGCATCCGCAACGTCGGTGAAGTCACTGCCAAGACGATTGTGGCCGAATATCACAATATTGATGCCATCATCAGTGCCAATGTGGAAGAGCTGAGTGCCATCAACACTGTAGGCGAAGTCATTGCGCAATCGGTGAAGCAATTCTTCGAAAGTCCAATAAACATGGGCATTGTGGAACGCCTTCGCAAAGCAGGCCTTCAGTTTGCCAAGGCCGAAACCTTGGCCACTGAAAAGCCACAAGTTTTGGCCGGAAAGACCTTTGTGGTCAGTGGTATCTTTGCACACTACTCCCGCGATGGCATCAAGGAGGCCATCGAAGCCCACGGCGGCAAAAACTCAAGTAGCATCTCGTCAAAAACCGACTATGTGTTGGCTGGTGACAAAATGGGGCCAGAAAAGCGCAAGAAAGCCGAATCCTTGGGCGTTCCCATTATCACCGAGGCTGATTTCGAGGCAATGATCGGTAGTGAAGCTTCTACTCAAGAGAATACATCTGAGACAAAGGTCGATAACGAACAGCTTTCATTGTTTTAAAGTCTTTAAAAAACTGCTATTAATCGCTGCATTGCCTCTTCAACAGTGGAACGAGGGCAAGCCAAATTAATCCTGAAAAATCCTTTCCCTTCCTGGCCAAAGTCAGAACCACGATTGAAGCCCAAACCTGCATCTTGGGTCATCTTGCTCCAAAGCTCCACTTCGGAAAGCCCATAACCGTTGAAATCAAGCCACATCATATATGTGGCTTGCGGCTTGAAGAACTTCACCTTTGGCAAATTCTTCGAAAGGAAATCCGACACATAATCGATATTGCCTTGCACATAATCAAGCAATTGCTCCAGCCACTCGTCGCCTTTCTCCATCGAAGCCTGGGTGGCCACCTTGCCGAAGATGTTTCCCAAATGGGCTTCCATTGCCTCCACATATTTATTATATATGACCCGAAGCTCATCATTGGGAACGATGGCCGTTGAAGTCGCCAGTCCAGCCAAATTGAAGGTCTTGCTGGCCGCATGGAATACGATGCAATGCTGCGCCGCCTCTTCGCTTAATGTGGCATAAGGCGTATGCTTATATCCCGGCAAAACCAAGTCACAATGGATTTCATCCGAAATCACGAGCACATCGTTACGAAGGCATATCTCGCTCACTTTCAGCAGCTCCTCACGGGTCCAGCAACGACCCACCGGGTTGTGGGGATTGCACAAAATGAGCATTTTGGCCGTCTTGGCTTGCTGTTCCAACAAATCAAAATCCATTACATAGCCATTGGAGCCGATCTTCAACGAGTTATACACCAACTTCCGACCATGTTCACTCACAGCATGGTGGAACGGAGGATACACCGGCGACTGGATGATGACTTCGTCGCCTTCTTGGGTGAAGGCCAACACCGCCATGTTGAATCCGCACACCACACCCGGCACAAACGACATCCACGCCACCGGTACATCCCATTGATGCCGTCTCATAAGCCAACCTTGAATCGCTTGGTAGTAGGGCAAATCCTTGAAATGATAGCCATAAACAGGATGTTCGGCGCGTTTGATCACTGCCTTGCGGGCGAAGTCAGGGGTTTCAAAATCCATGTCGGCGACCCACATGGGCAGCACATCGGGATTGCCAAACACGGCATGGCGCAGGTCATATTTCACACAGTTCGTATCTGCACGGTCTATGATTCTGTTAAAATCGTATTTCATAAAAAAGTTTTTAATTTTTTTTGCAAATTTGCAAAAACTATTTATTTTTGCCGAAGATAAATTATTAAAAATAAATAACATGAAAATTTTCGTCGCCAAATTGGCGTTCCGTACAACGGCTGAAGACCTTCGCGCCTATTATGAGCAATTCGGTCAAGTTGACGAATGTAAGGTAATTATGGATCATGAGACGGGACGCTCAAAATGTTACGGTTTTGTGGAGATGCCCAACGAAGCGGAGGCTTACAAGGCCATTGTCGAGACTGACGACATGGAGTTTCAGGGGAACGTCTTGCAGGTTAGGAAGTCGAGGCCGAGCAAAAAAATGAAATAAAGGCTTGACAAAAAGAAAAAATTTGTAATTTTGCACCCGCAAATATGATGGTCTGGTAGCTCAGCTGGATAGAGCAACAGCCTTCTAAGCTGTGGGTCTTGGGTTCGAATCCCAACCGGATCACATCAAAAAAAGCTCCGTTCCAAAAGATCGGGGCTTTTTGTTTTGATAGCAAACTTTTTTTACCTTTGTAGCCATCAAAGATAAATTTACCATGAGATTCTGTATCATAGGCGGCGCTAATGCCGATATCATCGCAACAACATTCAACCAATTCGTCCCCAACGATTCCAACCCGGGCACCATCCGTTTGATTGCGGGTGGCGTGGGGCGTAACATCGCACACAACCTTGCCCTGCTCGGCAACGAAGTTGTCTTTTTGAGCCTCTTCGGCGGCGACACCTTCGGCTGGTTTACGGCTGACAGCTGTCGAAAGGCCAAGGTTGACATCAGCCTGAGCGATGCCGCACCCGTGGGCACCCGCTCCTGTTTCATGAGCATCAACAACTGCGATGGAGAGATGATCGGGGGCGTTTCGGACATGGTCTCCATCGATGGCATCACCCCCGAATGGATCGCCACCAAGCTCCAAAAAGTCGGTCCCGTGGATGCTTTCATTGCCGACACCAACATTCCGGCCGAGAGCCTGGCCTTCATCATCGATCACGCCTATGCCCCGCTTTATGTGGATGCCGTATCAGGTGCCAAGGCAGCTAAGATTCGCCTGGCGTTGGATCTTTCTTCGAAAAAGCACATCCATGCGCTGAAATGCAATAAGATTGAAAATGAGATCATCGGCGAAGTCGAAGGCATCGGACGTCGCTATGTGAGCATGGGTGCCGATGGATTGGATGTCATCGAGAACAAGGTAGTAACCCATTTCCCCGCCCTTCCCTGCCAAGTGGTCAACACCAACGGCTCCGGCGATGCGCTGATGGCAGGCATCGCCCAAGCAGGTCCGCAAGCCTCCATCGAAGAAGCTGCACGCATCGGTCTTCGTTGCGCAAAAATCACTGCCGAATGTCCCGATACCGTCAACAAACAACTGAAACAGCTTTATGAAGAACTATCTTGACCTTTCTCCTGAAGTAGGTACCGCGCTGAAGGCCGGAAAGCCCGTGGTGGCGCTTGAGTCAACGATCATCTCACACGGCATGCCCTATCCTCAGAACGTGGAGACGGCACTTCGCGTGGAACAGGCCATCCGCGAAGGCGGTGCCATACCAGCCACCATCGCCATTATCGGCGGCCGACTGAAAGCGGGTCTGACGGCCGAAGAGATCGAATATCTCGGCAAAAAAGGCACGGCTGTCACCAAGGCCTCGCGTCGCGACCTTCCCGTGCTGGTAGCCCGAGGACAGGACGGAGCCACAACCGTTACCACCACCATGATCATCGCAGCCATGGCGGACATCAAGGTGTTTGCCACCGGCGGCATAGGCGGCGTGCACCGTGGCGCTGAGACCACCATGGACATCTCTGCAGACCTCGAAGAGCTTGCCCGCACCCCGGTAATGGTGATCTGTGCCGGTGCCAAGTCCATCCTCGACCTTGGCCTGACGCTGGAATACCTTGAAACCAAGGGTGTTCCCGTCATCGGCTATGGCACAGAAGAGCTACCCGCCTTCTACACACGGAAAAGCGGTTTCAAGGTGGATTACCGCGTTGACAGCCCCGCAGAACTCGCTTCCATCTTCAAGGCCAAACAAGAGATGGGCCTCGGCGGCGGCATGCTCGTCACAAACCCCATCCCTGAGGAATATTCCATGGATCCCGACCGCATCAACAAAGCCATCGACGAAGCCGTCAACGAGGCCAATAGACTCGGCATCCACGGCAAGGAGACCACGCCCTTCCTTTTGGCCAAAATCAAGGACATCACCGGCGGTGACAGCCTCGCTTCCAACATACAACTCGTACTCAATAACGCCAGACTTGCCGCCAAAACGGTCGCTTGTCTATAAAACCAACCCTAACCATGACACCTGAAGAATACCGCAATGAAGGTTTCCGTCTATCAGAAACGGATCCAAAACAAGCCGAGAAAAGCTTCCTTAAAGCCGCTAAAGGCAAGGACATCCCTGCCGCCTTGGCATTGGCCGCCTTTTATTATGAACAAGGCGAAGACGACATGAAAGTCAAGGAATGGCTTGAAAAAGGCATCGAATGGAACGAAAAAGCAGGCGATCCCGAGAAATTCAACGATTACTTATCCATAGGGTATTATTTGAGAGGCGTCATCAACATGGAAAAGGCACCTTATCTTGCCATTTATGATTTCTACGAGTCGTTTAACAGAGGCAACAACGGTGCCCTGGCCCACCTTGGCGAATTGATCTACGAAGGCTACGATTCACCTACAGCATCAAAAGAATTGGACAAGGCGATGGAGTTCTGGAAATACGGCATGGATAGAGGCGATGAAGAATGTACCCGACTCTATAATGAACACCTTCACGAAAAGGCACACAACTACAAAGAGTTAACCCTTGATGACGACCGCTTCTACAAAGGCGAGGTGGACGAAAAAGGCCTCCCCTGCGGTCAAGGCACATCCACCTATTCCGTAAAAAGAGGTGTCCATTGCAGCACCGTGCACACCGAATACACCGGCGAGTTTAAGGACGGCAAGGAAAACGGCCACGGCGTTTTGCTCCAGGACACCTTCGACGGCGAGTTCAGCGGTCCTCCTGACCGTTACGAAGGCAAGTTCGTTGATGGATACCTTGAAGGCAAAGGCACTTGCCAATATGCCAACGGCGACTTCTATGAGGGCGAATTCCACAAAAATCGGCGTCATGGCCATGGCATCCATACCTTCGCTGATGGACCCACGATAGAATGTGAATGGGATTATGACCATATGGTCCTTGAGACCTGCCAACTCAACCCGCCTTTGGAAACACCTTTGCTGTTGGTCAAGGAGTCCCACAGTGGCATGGATTACAGCCATTCCGCATCCTTCCTTGTCATCCCCAAAAAAGGTGAGGTCGCCTATCAGGATGCCATCCTACTCCATCGGGACTATCGGTTTCACGAGGACGAAACCATGTTCAGGATCATTGAAATCTCTGACGAAAGCGTCACCTATGAAGTCAATAAGGTTTTCTTTAAGGACAACCAGAGCCATAAAGACACCATCCGCCGTGGCGAGCAAAAAGAATACGAAGACACTTGTGAACACACTGCCAGGATCTACGACGAGGATTACGATTACACCTCATCCGACAAGTTCAGCATCTATTGCAAATAATTACAGGGTATCACCTGTTTCAGTATCGCCTTCCTTGGCCCTTTGCTCCAGCTCAAGCTTACCGAAGCGCAAGGTAACGCCAGCCGAAATGTAACGGCTGTTCAACATCTTGCGGGTGCTGTCGGTCAGATAATATGGGTTGGTGTTGCTTGAACCCGAGCCATATCGGGCACCCCAGTTGAAGATGTCCTGCACGTTGATGAACACGGACAGCCTGCGCTTGAAGAAGTCGCTACGGGCACCGAAATTCAAGAAATAACGTGCCTTGCGCTCACTCATCAAGCTGATGGTCGGCGAGTTGTAGTTGGCTGAAGCGGTCAGCTGCAACTGATCAAAGACTTTTGCCCAGGCATTGACACGGACGCTCCACGACCATTTGTCGTTCTGGTCGATTTGATGCATGCCGTTGCGGTCATACTCCATCCTGTAGCCATAGTCATAAAGATTGGCAAACAACCTGACGTTGAAGAATCCCGTCGGACGATAGGTCATGTTGAGCGAAGTGCCATAGCGCCACGAAGTACCCATATTGTAAGGAATCGAGTAATTCACAATTCGATCCAGAAGATACTCGTCGTTCTCAGTGGCATCAGTCAATGAGCTGATTTCATTGGTGCTCAAACGGCCATAGGCTTCCAGACCCACATTGCCGAAACGGTCGAAAAACTTCTGCCAACCTGCTTCCACACTATGGGTGTAGGAGTTCTTCAATCCATTGGGATTACCGGTGGAATAGCTATCCTCGCCATAACGGCGGAAGGTGCTGATATCCTCCTCGTCAGGATGCGACATTCGCATGGAATAGTTGATCTTCAGGTTATGCATGTCCTCCGTCCTATAGGTAAGGTGGATGGATGGGCGCACATTCAGGAAGTACAGGGTGTCAGCATCCGCAAAAGGCATCGCGCTCGTGTAATGGTATGCCACACGATCGCCACCTACGCCAATGCCAGTGCTAAGGGTAAATCCACCCCAACGATGCGTCCAGTTGACATCGGCGTTCACACCCGTTTCAGAGCCTTTGAAATCGTATGCGCGAAGCAAATCGATGCTATCGTAATCTTGTCCTAGTTCACTGAAATAGAAGCGTTTATAATGGTTGTCATGCATCTGATAGTCGGCACGCAAGCCATAGCTCAACTCACCGTCTTCGCTATAGGGGCGGTTGTAGCGGGCATCAAGGCTACCGCCGAAACCAAGCTGGTCGGTCTTCAGGTAACGGTTCTCGTCACGGTCTTTGTAGATCACGTCGTCATAGTAGCGATCGTAATACTGGTGGCTGTAGTTCCTGTTGAAACGCGTATTCAGGCCGATGCGCAGATTATGTCCTTTTTCATCGAACTTCTTGGTGTAATCGGCGCCAAAATGGCCGAATCCAGAATTTCCACGAGTGGTGTCGCCAATATTATAGGCCAAAACACTATCGGCAGGCAGCATGTAGAACACCTGTTTGTCACTACGGCTGCCAAAGCTGCGGTTATTGTTGTAGAAACCGCCACCGTCAACGGAAAGATCGCTGGTGGAGTCGATTTCATAGTTGATATTCATAAAGAGGTTGCCGCTGAGGGAGCGATTCAAATCAGCCTGCTGCTTGGTTTGGTAGGAAATGGTATCGAAGTCACCCGCCAAAGTATCGAATGAACGACGCATTGCCCATTCCTCGACGCTGTTCTCACGGTTACTGAAACGCCCTGAAGCGAATAGGTTGACACTCAACTTTTCCTTTTTCCACATATAGCTGACCCATGGCGACACAAACGGCTGGCTGGAACCGTTGACACCAAAGCTCACGAACTTGTTGCTCTTGATGTGGGCTGAGGTCACAATGTTGATCACCGCCTCGGCATCAGTGGCATACTTGGCCGAAGGATTGGTGATGGTCTCGATGCGCGCGATGGCGTTGGCCGGCAAGGTCTGGAGATAGGTCTTCAGGTTCTCCTCGGTCAGCTTCGAAGGCTTGTCGTTGATCCAGATCTCCACACTGGAGACACCTCTTAAGGTAATGTTGCCTTCCACGTCAACCTCCACACCCGGAGCATTCTGCAAGGCATCCTCGGTAGTGCCCGTTTGGATGGATGGGTCTTCGGCGACGTTATAGATGAGCTTCTCGCCTTCCATGGCATAGATGGGACGCTCGGCAGCCACGGTAACCTCACCCAAGGAGATCATACCCGATTGAAGTCGCAAAACGCCCAAGTCGGTATTGTTGGTGACGTTGAACGGCTTGACGAAATTCTCGTATCCGATAGCCGAAACACGCAACAGGAAAGCACCTTGCGGCACATCGGTCAACTCAAAACGGCCATTCAGGTCGCTGATGCCACCTTTCACAAAAGTGGAGTCGATGGAGTCGAGCACAGCCAGATTGACATACGGCAGAAATTCACCAGTCTTGGCATCTTTCAGCAGTCCAACCACTGTGAAGGTATCGCCTACCCTCACCTTTTTCTTTTGTTTTATGGGCGTATTGCCTTGGTTTGGATTCCAGTCGCCACGGCGATCGCCAAAAGGCGGACGTCCCCCAGGAGGGCGGCCTCCGGGTGGTCTGCCACCACCACCGCCGGGGAATTGGGCTTCACAAATAACGGCTGACATGATCAAAGCCGCAAACAATAACGCTCTAGTTATGGACTTTTTCATAGTGATGCTAAATCAATTGTCTGCAAAAATATAAAAAAGACGGCAAAGAATGGTAGCTTTTCAAGCCATTTCTTTGCCGTCTTATAATCAATTTTGGTCTTTTGGACTACTATTCGGACACATTCATCAGTGTTTGAATCTTCCCATAAAGTTCAGGAAGCCTTCGGGCAATGACCACGGGACGACCGTTTTCCATAAAACAATGGGTACTCTGCCCCAAACAAACAATCTTCCCTCCCACGCGCATGGTATAGGCAAACTCAAACTTGAGGTCTTGCATGTTACTGATGGTCACCTCCACCTCAATGACATCCTTGAAGGTTGTGGGATGCTTGTAGTTACAGTTGACGCTGATCACTGGCGACACAACGCCTTCAGCCTCGATGCGATCGAAGCCGTAGCCCAGCTGGTCGAGGTAGTCCACGCGAGCCTCTTCCATAATACGAACGTAGTTGGAATGGTGCGTGATGCCCATCCTGTCACATTCGTAATACTTGACTTCGTGTTTATAAGGGATCATACCTATATTAAATATCCATGCCTAAACCGATGAAGAAGCCTGATGTCTTGACGGTCACGCCATCAGCCTTGTTTTGATCCAACAGGCCCAAACGATATCCGCCAAACAGCTTGAACTGTTCATAATTGAAAGCGGCACCGAAGACCAGGTTGAGATTCAAACGGCTTTTATTGCTGTTATCACCATACCAATCTTCATTGTTCTCAGTATCGGCAATTGAGGTAACGCTGCTGTGGGTAGTGGTTTTTTTATTGCCAGCAACAGCAAAGCTACACATTGGGCCAACAAAAGGAACTATCTTAAACTGACGATTCACAGCAATGCCGTAATTCAAAAGCACTGGGATGTCAATAAGATGCTGGGTATCACTAATTTTGGTAGTAATTGTAAAAAGTGTTGATTCACTACTTGTTAAATTAAGACGATATTGTGCGCCGAGAGCGACTCCTATACCTTTGGCAATACCCAAATTGTAAGTGACTCCTCCAAAGAAGCCTTGATAGCCAGAGGTTGTCGTGGTGGTGTTAATGGTGGAAGAAAATGTCTCAGGGGCATAACCCAAATTGACGCTCAATTGTGCCTGAGCGTTGTTGGCAACAAACATGGCGGCTACAAGAGCCACGATAGCAAATACCTTTTTCATTTCAAATTGGTTTAAAAATAGTTTTAAGTGCACAAAAATAGTATGAATTTTTGAAATGGTGTACGATATTTTTTGTAATTTTACACTTTCTAAAACAAATAGCCTTATGAAAACATTAAAAGCAATGCTTATCCTTGCAACAGTAGCAATGGTAGCCGTAGGATGCGGCCCGAAGAAACCCAAGACTTTAGTACTTTATTACTCACAAACCTCCAACACCAAAGCTGTGGCCCAGGAGATTGCCAATCGTCTCAATGCCGATATTGAGGAGATTGTTCCCCTCAAGCCCTATGACGGTGATTTCAAGGCCACCATCGATCGCTGTTTGGAAGAGCGCGAACAAGGCATCACCCCTGAGATCCAGCCGGTAAAAGCCAAGTTGGCCAAATATGACAAGATCTTCATCGGCTATCCCGTATGGTTTGGCACCTATGCCCCACCAATCACCACCTTCCTGAATCAAGTGGATTTGACTGGCAAGACCATCATCCCGTTCTGCACCTTCGGCAGCGGAGGATTGGTTTCCAGTGTTAAAGACTTGACCAAGCAACAGCCTAATGTCAAGATCCCATGCTGTTATGGCGTTCGTGCAGCCCGCATGGCAGCCATGCCGAACGAAGTTGACCAGTTCTTGAAAGAATACCATTTTATCGAAGGTGAGTTCATCCAACCAGGCGATTTCAGTGATTTGGAGCCGGTGACCGAAGCCGAGACAGCCATTTTCGATGCCGCCGTGGGTGACTATCCCATGATGAACGCAAAGGCTGAAGCGTTTGGCAAGCGCAACATTCCCGGTGGTATGGAGTACCTCTTCATCGCCATCGACCAACCACGTGAGGACAACCCCGACATGCCTCCCGCGGGTGAGATGAAGGTATATGTCAATGTGATGAATGGCCAGACTCCGGAATTTACCCAAGTTGTTAGACAGTGATAAAGTATGATAACAGAACAAGATAAGACATTCATGCGTGAGGCCATTCGCCTCGCCGACGAGAGCGTCAAAAACGGTGGCGGTCCTTTCGGGGCCGTCATCGTTAAAGACGGTGAGATCGTCGCTGGCAGCTCCAACAGCGTCACCATCGACAACGACCCCACCGCCCACGCCGAGGTGAACACCATCCGTCAGGCCTGCCGAAAACTTGGCACCTTCGACCTCTCGGATTGTGTGATCTACACTTCGTGTGAGCCTTGCCCGATGTGTCTCGGTGCCATCTATTGGGCTCACCTCAAGTGCGTGTATTACGGCAACACCAAAAAGGACGCACGCGACATCGACTTTGCCGACGACTTCATTTACGAAGAGCTTGACAAACCTATCGACCGCCGTTCCGTGCCGTTCATCCACATGCTCAACGATGAAGCCTTGAGTTCTTTTAAACTATGGTCGGAAAAAACAGATAAAATAGAGTATTAATATGAAAAAAGTCGTTCGCACCGTTTGGATCAGTCTTTTGTCAGGTCTCGCCTTTCTTGTGGCTTGCACCTGTTCCAAAGGCCTCACAAGAGCCGAGAAAAAGCAACTCAAGGCTGAACGCGCTGATTTGATCACCAAGATAAACACTCAAAAAGACTTTAACTCCAGCGACCCTAAAGTCATGTTTGAGATGAAACAAGACGAAAAGAGGTTTCTTGATCGATTGAATGAGATCGACATACAGTTGGGCAATAAAGAATCCATAGCCGAAAACAATGCCCAAATTGCCGTCGTCAATTCCGAGATCGATTCCCTGGTGAAGGTCATCAATGCCGCGCACGAGCCAGAGCCTTGTGTTTATGGACCTCCTGTCACCGAGCCTACGACACCTGAATCCGAAAAGGAACAACTGCGGCAAAGCCTTAACCTCCGTCTCAAAGAACTCCGTCAAGTCCTAAAACGCCGTGAAGGTGCCTGCGTATATGGCTCTCCCGAAGTCATCCAAAGATATGGAGCAGAGACCAGACGCCTCAAAAACGAAGCGGCAGAAATCGAAAAGCAATTAAAGGAACTTGACGATGAATAAAAAGCTGGGGTTTCGCAAAAAGTTACTGCTCGAGCTTAACCGAGCCATCTTGATGGAACGCATCGATGAGCATGAGCTGCACCAGCTTTTTTGGGAATGTACCCTGCGATGCAACCTCAATTGTAGGCACTGCGGCTCCGATTGCCGAATGATCTCCGAGAAGGACGACATGCCTTTTGCCGACTTCGCCAAGGTACTCGATGAGATCAAAAAGCACCAGGATCCCGCCAAAGTGATGGTGATCACCACAGGCGGCGAACCCACTGTACGACAGGATTTGACCGAATGTGGACGGGAAATCACCAAAAGAGGCTTTGTGTGGGGCATGGTGTGCAACGGCATGCTGCTAACCCCTGAGAAACTCAACGAATTCGTTGATGCAGGGCTGAAGTCCATCGCCGTCAGTTTCGACGGCTTCGAGGACGACCACAACTGGTTGCGCGGCAATCCCAACAGCTTCAAGAACGTACTGGTTGCCGTGGAAGCCATGAAACAACATCCCGGTCTCACCTGGGATGTCATCACCTGTGTCAACCAACGCACCATCCAATACCTTCCCAAGTTCCGCGACTATCTCATCTCGCTTGGCATCAAACGGTGGCGCCTGTTTACCGTGTTTCCTTTCGGACGCGCCGCCAACGAACCCGATTTCAAGCTCTCCAACGAGCAATTCAGGGAGATGATGGAGTTTATCAAACAAACCAGGCTGATGGGCAAGATCCGCGCCGACTATGGCTGCGACGGGTTCTTGGGGCCGTACGAAGGCGACGTCCGAAATCATTATTATTCCTGCAGTGCAGGCATCAACGTGGCCTCGGTGCTCGCTGACGGTTCCATCTCAGGCTGCCTAAGCATCCGCAGCGACTATCACCAAGGCAACATCTACCAGGACAACTTCTGGGATGTATGGAAAAACAAATTCCAAGTGTATCGCAACCGAAAATGGATGAAAAAAGACCAATGCGCCAAATGCAAGATGTGGCGCTATTGCATGGGCAACGGATTCCATCTTCGCGACGGCGACGGCAAACTGCAGGTTTGCCAATACAACATGATAATGGATATAGACGAAAACAACAACAAAGCATGAAAAAAATTGTACGTACCGTTTGGATCAGTGTCCTCACTGGTTTGGCCATGCTCGTTGCCTGCGACACCCAACACAGGATCAAGAGAGCCGAACAGGAAACCTTTCCAAAAGAACCAAGATTGCCTGACTCTGTAGTACGACAACTGAACAAGGAACGTGACATCCTCTGTTACGAAATCAGTGTGATCAGATCTTCGAGTTACTACAACAACAAGAGACAACCTACGTACAGCAGAAAAGCCTTTGCGGATGAACGCAATAGATTGGAAAGAATCTATGAAATCGACCTTGAGTTGGAGAACGGGAAAGCCGACAGCACCCGTGCGGTCATTGACAGCATCAATAAATATTACACACCATCAACCGTTTACGGTCCACCACGTTGAAAAATCACTTTTGAACCATGAAAAGCACCTATAAAATATTCAAGGAAAGCCTGAAAACCATTACTGAATACTACCTGCTACTCGTTGAAGAGACAAAATCACAACGACTGGTTGGCAGCACCAATGAGTGGGTCTTGGACAACTACTACATGATCAGCGAGCAGGAAAAAGTGCTGAAGATCGACTTGCAAAGCAAGAGTTTCAAGAAACTCGAAGGTGAACGCATGAAACGGCTCGAGTCGATGCTCCGCAAATACCTTACCCGTGACCATTACCAGGTTGACAAAGGCCTGCTTTTCAACTTCCTGCTTCAGGAGCAAGAAAACAACAAAGACTATCTGTCCTATCCCGAAGTATGTGCACTGCTACCCTTGATGAAGTGCATCCTGCTGAAGGAGCTCGCCGAGCTATGCAAACAGCTGAAGACCAACAATGCCTTCCACTACTCTCCCACCGACCGTGCCTTGGCCGACATGGAAAAGCTGGATGCCGCCGCCCGCCAGAACCTCACGATGATGAACCTTTTCAACTCATTGAGGAAAATGACCAAACTTCCGGTCTCGGAACTGATTGATACCGTGAGTTATTCGGAACAGATGCTCAAAGGCGAGAAAGCCGGCATGTACGATGAGATGTACGACCGCACCAAGGACGACTACCGAGCCAAGATCGTGTTGCTTTGCAAGAAACAGAAAGTCAAAGAATACGACTTTGTGAAAGAGCTGGTGGCCAAAGCCGACGAGAAAGGCGAACATGTAGGATGGCAGCTGTTCCCTCCAAAGAAATGGAAGGCCAGGGCAAAATTCTATGTTTGGTTCGTGGTGCTGTTCACCTTGGGTCTTGCTTTGGGATTCTCATGGTGGGCTACCTCAGGACTCGGTTTCAGCTGGATCACCGTCGTGCTGACCCTCATCATGTGGGTACCCATGAGCCAGATCGTCATCGACCTGTTCAACCAGTTGCTCTACAAGATACACAAGCCCGTCAACACCTTTAAGATAAAGTTCAAGGATGGCCTGATTCCGAAAGAATACGCCACCATGGTCATTATGCCGACCATCCTGAAGAATAAGAATAGGACTATCGAATTGCTTGAACAGTTGGAGGTCTATTACCTCTCCAACATCAACCGTGCCAGTGAAGGGCAACGACTTGAGAGCCGGCCACAAAACCTCTACTACACCTTGATCGGCGATGCCGCCGCAGGACCGAACGAGGACATGCCTTGGGACGATGAAGTTGTTCAGGCTGGTTTGGCCAAAGTTAAGGAACTCAACGATAAATACGGTGCTCCCATCTTCAACTTCGTCTATCGTAAACGTGCTTGGAGCGACGGCGAGAACTGCTGGCTTGGACATGAGCGCAAACGTGGTGCCATCTTGCATTTCAACGACTTGGTATTGGGCAACACCACCGAGGCCGAAAAGCAGAAACGCTTCCGTTGCGAGACCATCAGCCAATGGCTTGAAGGTGCCGTGCCACCCATCCAGTTCATCATCACCCTCGACACCGATACTGAGCTGGTACTCTATTCCGCCCAGAAGCTCATCGGTGCCATGGCACATCCTTTGAACCGTGCCCAGCTCTCACCCGACGGCAAACGTGTCAATGCCGGCTATGGCATCATGCAGCCTCGCGTCAACGTCGATGTGGAAGTCACCAACAAGAGCCGTTACGCCCAACTCTTTGCAGGACTGGGCGGTCTTGACGTCTATACCACGGCTTCGTTTGAGCTGTACCAAGATATCTTCAACGAAGGCAGTTTCTGTGGCAAGGGCATTTATGACCTGAAGGTATTCCAGCAAGTGCTGAAGGGTACCTTCCCCGAAAACCTCATCCTCAGCCACGACCTCATTGAGGGTTGCCATATCCGTTGCGGCTTGATCAACGACCTGGAGCTGTTTGACGACAACCCGTCCAACTACATCGACGATGCCAAGCGCCATCACCGTTGGACCCGAGGCGACTGGCAGATCATTGGTTGGTTGAAAGGCACCGTCCGCAACGAAAAAGGCGACAAGGTCAAGAACCAAGTCAACACCATCGGCCGCTGGAAGATCTTCGACAACCTCCGTCGTTCCGTATTGAGTTTAGCCTTGATGGTCATCATTCTCTTCGGCTTCATCTCACAACTGCCTACTTTCAACGGAGAACTATCAACCCTCCCTGCTCCTTGGTATGTACTCATAGCCCTCATCGCCGTGGCTAGCCCCATCGTGTTCTTCATTTTGGGACAGATCACCAAGCTGCCACGATTTGGAAAACGCTACCATTATTACGCCACCTTGATGCGCGGATTCCGGGTTATTATCTACCGCTCGATGGTACAGTTTGCCCTATTGCCCAAAGAAGCATGGATGTACACCGATGCCCTGGTGCGTGCCTGCTATCGCATGTGGTTCTCCCACAAGGACCTTTTGGCTTGGATCACCAGCGACGAAGCTGCCAAAAGCACCAAAGGCACCTTAGGCGACTACATTGGCAAATTCTGGTTCAACTACATCTGTGCTGCCGCCATCCTCACCCTCTCCATCCTGAGTGTTTCAACCGTCACCATCGTCATTGGTGCCGTTGTTGCCTGCATTTGGATCACGGCTCCGTTCCTGATGTTTTGGCTGGGCAAGAAATTCCCGCAAGACAAAAAGAACCTCAATTTCAAGGAAACCGAAGAAATCAAGCAGTTGGCCAAGGATACTTGGCATTTCTTCGACAGCCTGATCACCGAAGAGACGCATTATCTTATTCCTGACAATTACCAACTCAACCGTGAGAAGAAGGCCGACTATAAGACCTCTCCGACCAATATCGGATACTCCATCACTTCCATCATCTCTGCTGCGGAGCTTGAATTCATTTCCGAAGACGAAGCCGTCGATCGACTAAGCCATATCATTGACACCGTAGAGCAACTGGAAAAGTGGAACGGACACCTCTTCAATTGGTATCACGTCAACACCCTCAAGGCCCTGCCCAACTTCTTCATCTCGACTTGCGACAGCGGCAATTTCGTGGCTTGCCTTTATACTTTGAAGGGATTCTTAATAGGAAAACGTAGAACGGAAAACGCCGAACTGCTTGAGAAAGTCGATAAGTTAATCGCAGAAACCGATTTCTCCAAGCTTTACAACCCTGAACTCGATGTATTCAGCATTGGCTACGACTACGGTGCCCATGCCCTTCTCCCCTATCATTACAACAATTTTGCCTCGGAGGCACGACTCACCAGCTTCCTCACCATCGCCCAAGGCGATGCACCTTACAAGCATTGGTTCTGCCTCGACAAGACCTTGGTCCAGTACAAGGGCTATAAGGGTGTGGCCTCATGGTACGGCACCTTGTTTGAGTACTTCATGCCGTTGATCTTCCTTCCCACCTACAAGCATACCCTCATGGACGAAACCTACAGCTTCGCCGTCAGGGCACAACGTGCATTTATTAAGAATGTCAATAACACATTGCCTTGGGGAATCTCTGAAACGGCCTACAATGAGCTGGACGATGCCAAAAACTATAAGTACCACGCCTTCGGTGTGCCATACCTCAAGTTCCAAAACACCACCCCCGACCGTATCGTCATCTCACCTTACAGCTCTTTGTTGAGCATCAGCGTCAACGACCGAGCCGTATATGACAACCTCAAACGCTTCAAGGCACTCGACATGTATGACGACATGGGATTCTATGAAAGCTACGATGAGGACGACCATGTACCGGTATTGGCCCATTACGCACACCATCAAGGCATGATTCTGGCTTCACTGGCCAACTATCTCGGCAATCATTGCCTGCAACGCTATTTCATGCAGGAGCCGGTCTTCAAATCGATGGAAACCCTCCTGAAGGAGAAAGCACAAGTGCAGCCCTACATCGACCTGAAGATCACCCAATACAAGCGTTATCAATATTCGAAGGTACAAACCGAGAGCGATGCCCGCGACTACGACGGCATTTCCAACGTGCCTGAAATCGGTGTGGTTAGCAACGGCCTTTACACCGTGCTCCTCAACGACCGAGGCTCTGGTTTCTCACGCTACCGCAACATCCTCATCAACCGTTACCGTAAGATCACTTCCGACCATTATGGCACCTACCTTTATATCCGCAACTTACGCGACGATAAGCTTTGGTGCAACACCTACTCCCCGCTTGACGTGATGCCTTCGCAGTACCGTGTCAGCTTTGCCTCCGACAAGATCAGCTTCATGCGTGTTGACAACGACATTGAGACCAAGACCGAGATCACCGTATTGAAGGACCATTTCGCGGAAATCCGTCGCATCACCTTTACCAACAACAATTCGCTTGATGTCGATCTTGAGATTACAAGCTACGGAGAAGTCGTCATGGCACCAAGGGATGCAGATGCCGCCCACCGCGTGTTCAACAGCATGAAGATCTTCAGTGAATACGATGCCGAGCACGAAGCCTTGATCTTCAGCAAACCTTCCAATGACGTTACCAATTACGTGATACACAAGTTGTTTGTTGAAGACAATGAATCGCCTGTCCAATATGAGACCTCGCGCATCAAGTTCCTTGGCCGTGGAGGAAGCATCCGACATGCCCACGTCATAGACAACCATCGCACTTTGAGCAACACTGTCGGCACTACACTTGATCCGATCATGAGTATGCGCCGCCGCATCCACATACCGGCTGGTGAAGCTGTGTCCGCTTTCATCATCACCGGATTTGCCAAAGCCAAAGAACAGCTGTTCAAATTGGTTGACCAATACCAAAACGCCGTTGATATCGAGGATGCCTTCAAGAAAGCATCCGTGTTCAACAACATGCGCACCAGCATGTCGCTCCTGAAAGGCTCACAGATGAGGCTCTACAACGGCATCTCGAAATACATCCTGCAAACTGCTACCTTCGGCAACCAACGCCAAGAGGTGCTGGCCAAGAACACTCTGTCGCAAAGCGGTCTATGGCGCTTCGGAATCAGCGGCGATCATGCCATCGTGTTGATGGAAATCGACGACATCAACAAGTCTGGTTTCGCCAAGGAAATGCTTCGTGCCTTCGAGTATTATAAAGTCCATGGCTTGGTGTTGGATCTGGTCTTCATCAACGATGTGCCGGGCAACGACCACGACGGCCTCACTCATTTTATCCGCAACATGGCCAATACTGAACATCTGTGGGCAACCCACGAGGAAACCGGGAAGGTGTTCATCCTCAATGGCGACGAGCTTACCGATGACGAGCGCACCCTGCTTCGCACCGTGGCACGCATCAGCTTCAACAACCATGAGCGCATTGAGCAACAGTTGCAAAACCTTGAGGCTGCAAACCAGCATTACCAAGACAAGGTGGAATACCCCGTGATGAAGCCCAGTGCCCAGTTCCACGTATGGAGCACACTCGACTTCTACAACCAGTATGGCGGCTTCGACCATGTCGGGCGCGACTATGTGGTCACCAACACCAACACGCCGATGCCTTGGATCAACGTCATCTCCAATCCAAGGTTTGGCTGCATCGTCAGCTCCACCATGGCAGGATTCACCTTTGCCTTCAACGCCCAGCAATACAAACTCACCGGCTGGAGCAACGACATTGTGCGCGACAACGCCTCTGAGATGCTGCTCATCAACAAACAGCAGTTCGTTCCTGCCACAGCCCGTCACGGACAAGGCTTCTCCGCTTTCGATGCACAGTACGACACCTTCGATGTCAAAGCCCGCGTGTTTGTTTCCAGTGAACGGCTTGAGAAATACTACCAAATCAAGATTGAGAACAAGACTGATGCCGACATGGAGATGCAGCTTGACATGGTCTATAAGCTCGTTCTTGGCACTACGGAGGAGAAAACCGCGCGTTATATCTACTCAGAATGGGATGAAACCACACACAGCATCTTGGCTCGCAACGTCTATCATGACCTGTACTGCAATACCAGGGTACAACTCACCGTTGTCACCGACGGCAAGCAAGAAGAGCAATACGACTATTCGCTCAAATACCCCAACCGCAAACGTCTCGGCATAAAGATCAACGTTCCTGCCAAGGGTCAGCGTGTGTTGGCTTTTGTGATCGCTGTCATCGAGAACAAGGGCGATATGCCGGGTACATTCACGCTTCCAGCCATCAACAAGGAATTCGATGCCGTTACCAACTATTGGGACGAGAAGCTCGGCCACTTGGAGGTGGAGACCCCCGACAAGGCGTTCAACTACATGCTTAACCGCTGGTACCTTTACCAGGTTTACGCTTCACGTCTATTCTCCCGTGCTGGATTCTACCAAGTTGGCGGTGCCACAGGTTTCCGCGACCAGTTGCAAGACGTGATGAGTGTCCTCTACAGTGACCCCGACTACGCCCGTCGCCAAATCCTCGACCATGCCGCCCATCAGTTTGCCGAAGGCGATGTGCTGCACTGGTGGCACGAAAGCATGAAGTTCGGTTCACGAACCACTTTTAGCGACGATTACCTGTGGCTCGTCTATGTCACCTATCAGTATGTAAAAGTCACTGGCGACTTTGGAATCCTCAACGAGGAAGTAGCTTTCTGCCAAGGCGAGGCGTTGGGTCCCAACCAAACCGAGAAAGGTATCCACTATTTCACCTCTTCGACCACCGCCAAGCTCTACGAACACCTGAGAAGAGCCATCAACAGGTCAATGAGCAGGATTGGTAGCCATGGCCTGCCGCTGATGGGTTGCGGCGACTGGAACGACGGCATGAGCCGCGTAGGTGTCGGTGGCAAGGGCGAGAGCGTTTGGGTGGCCTTCTTCCTTTGCGACTTGCTACCCAAGATGGAAGAACTCACCCAGAAGATGCCCGATGCCGACCTCAACTATTGCGAAGAACTCAGCCAGTTCAGAGGCCGCCTCGTCAAAGCTTTGCAAGACAATGCTTGGGACGGTTTCTGGTTCCTCCGGGCATTCTTCGACAACGGCAACCCCATGGGTTCCCTCAAAAATACCGAGTGCCAAATCGACCTCATCTCACAGGCTTGGAGTATCCTTACCGACGTGGCCACACCCGAACAGAAAAAGTCAATCTTCCGCGAAACTGACGGACGCTTGGTCAACCGTGAACACGAGATCATCCAACTGCTTACCCCGGCCTTCAAGAACTCAGCCGACGATCCAGGCTACATCATGCAATATCCTGAAGGCGTTCGCGAGAACGGTGGACAATACACCCACGGTGCCATGTGGTACATCATGGCCCAGCTCAAGGAAGGTAGGACTGACATGGCGTATTTCCTCTATTCGCTCATCAACCCGATTCATCGCACCCAGACTTTGGCCGACGTGCTGAAATACAAGGTGGAACCTTACTGCATCGCAGCCGACATCTACAGCAACCCGCAGCATCCCGGCCGCGGCGGCTGGACGTGGTACACCGGATCAGCCTCATGGGCCTACAAGACCGGCATCGAGAACATCCTCGGTTTCCACAAGGAAGGCAACAGAATCACCCTCGATCCGCATGTACCTACCGACTGGCTAGGATTCACCATCCGCTATCGCTTCGGCAGCAGCAACTATATCATCAGGTACGAGACACCGAGTGCGCACATCGCCCCCTCTGTCATCGACCTGGTTGACGACGGCAACGAACATGAAATCAAACTATAAACGCTTAGTTGACTCTCACCTCGCTGCTGGACTGATTTCCTTCTTGAAGCACTTGTATCTGGATCGGGATACTCTCTTTCACCGCATCCACATGGCTGATAACACCTACTCGGCGGCCATTGGCACGATGCAAGGCACGAAGTGTGTTGATGGCATTATTCAATTCCTGACCGCTAAGCGACCCGAAACCTTCGTCGATAAACAAAGTGTCAACAGCAAGGTTTTGCCCAATGTCGGCCAAAGCCAATGCCAACGAAAGCGACACCAAGAAACTCTCACCCCCACTCAACGTGGAAACAAACCGCGAGGCATACCCTTGATAGGCATCGACTAACGAAATATGCAGGGTTCCAGGGATAACCTCCAATGAATAGCGAGGATGCAAAGTCCTCAAATAATTGTTCGCCGAATGGAGCAAGTTTCCCAAAATGAAACTCTGTGCAATCTTTTGGAAAAGAGTCCCATCGGCGTTTCCAAACGAATCACACAGCCGTTTCCATCGGGAATAATCTTCTGTCAGGACGGTAATGCGCTGCTGCAAGGCTTCCTTGTCCTTGCGTTGGGCGGCATCCAACTCAATAGCCTTTGCAATGGCAGCCCCCTCTTCTTTCAACGCGTTGATCCTCTGTTGCACCTCAACAATCCTTGCGTCAAGGGCTTCGGCGTTGTCCTTGATGTCCAAAGTAGCCAGATGCTGTTCAACTTGCTGCTTTTTCTGTATCGCCAAGGCTTTGGTCTGTAGTTTTGCAACGAGTTGGGCATGAATATCGTTCCAATAGGCCAAAAGGCGTTCCATGGATTGGGAAACCTCAACGGAAACATCACTCCAATTGGATTGTAATGCTATGATTTTCAATTGAATATCATCAATATCCTGAAGTATCGTCTTATGTTCCTTATGCTGATGATCAAGCTCTTTGAGAAGCTCCTTGTCATCATAATAATGCTTGGCCTGCTCTTTAAGCTGGTTGGCAAAGGCCGTCATGTCAGTATGCCAATCCACAGGCCATGTCAAATCTTCTCCAAGAAGCCTATCCACCTCTTGACCCAACTCATCGACTCGCTTCTCCAGTTCGTCCAATACAGCCAGTTGACTTAACAGGTTGCGTTTCTCGTTGACCTGAGCCTCAATATGCTCTGCCTCCTTAATGCGAATCCCCAATTGGAACAAGGCATCTTCCTTAGCTTGCTTGAATGTGTTGAGCTTTTCGGCGGCTTCGGACATGGTATCAATCCCATGTTTATTGGCCTCTTCAAGGAAGTGCTTTTCATCCTGTTGGTATTCCGCTTGTAACTTGATCAGGTTGTTGTTGTTCAAGCCATGTTGCTTTTTCTTGGCCTCTATGTCGGCTTGTTTTCTGTTCAACTGATCCGTCAACAGTTCTACGGCTTGTTTCTGATCCTCGTGTTTTTTCAAGTTCTCGCGATAGGCTTCATCCAACTCCGATTCCACGGGAAGTGCCTGTTGCAAGGTTTGTTGGCAGACCGGACAAGTGCATCCTTCCTTCAAGGTGGCACGGATCTGCTTTGCCCATTGGTCAACAGTCCTGGCGCTCAGGTCTTTCAACGCCTCAAGCGACGACAGCAATTCCTTCCCTGACGACAGCCTTTCCCGAAGTATAGGCAAACCCTCCTCAAGCTGCTCGATTTCCGTCCAAAGGTCTTTATTCTGTTGTTCGGTCTCTTTCAGCTTTTTCTTTTGGTTGACCAACACATCATAACGGGTCAGCAGGTTTTGCAGTTCGTTGATGTCTTTGGCCAACGCCTCCTTTTGCGTCCTCAGCCCGGGAAGATTCAAGGATTTCAGCTGTTCCTCTGCAGTTTTCAAGACCTGTTCCTGTTCAGCATAGCTGGTCTTTTCCAACGCCGGATTTTGCTTCTTTTTCTCTTGGATTTGTTGCTGCGACTTATAAATGGTCCTCAGGAGTTGGAGGATGGTCTGGCTTTGCTCAAAAACAACCGCTTTATCCTGTTGGCTTTCAATTCGTTCCACAACGGATTTCTGTTGTTCTTGCACACGGACGATGCCTTCTTCCAGACCTTTCTTACCCTTCAAACCAACTTCATAACGTTGTTTCAGTTGGATCTCAATTTCTTGGTCAAGGCGTTGGATTTCCTTTTGGCTTTGTTCCAGTTCGTCCAAGTCGTGGCGGGCACTGATACTCTTTTCCCAAGTTTTGACCAATTCGGCATCGTCCTTGACAATGGCCTCGAGTCGGGCTTTTTTGGTCAACAATTCCTCCTCGCCCATCAGTTGGATGCCGCTTAGTTTGTCAGTCTCCACCTTCAAGGCTTCTTTTTTCCCTTTGGTCAGCTCGAAAATCTTGGCTCCGATCTTGGAATATATCCTTGTTCCTGTAATCTTTTCCAGAATGCCTGCCTTCTCCTTTTCATCGCTTTTCAGGAACTTCGTAAACTCGCCTTGGGCAAGCACTGTAGTCCGACAAAACTGGTCGAAATCAAGTCCGACAGCCTTTTGGATGGTTTCCCTGATGCCTTTGTCCTTGTTGGTACTTCCTGTCAGCAACTCACCGGTTGTCAGGTTATGAAGGGTCCACACATCCGTACTAAGTGCTGAATTGACTTTCTTGCGTAAGCCACGTTGCACTTGCCATTCCACCTCATAGCTGTTGCCGTCGGTACCATCAAAAGTCAAACGTACGCTGGCTTCGCCCGTGTTTTGCCGCATTAGTTGTCGTGGATCGCGACCTGTGAGTTTGTCTTCGTTGGCATCGATTTTATCACGCGTTCCCGCATTAATTCGAGGCGTGGTTCCATATAAAGCCAAGCAAATGGCATCAAGTATGGTGGATTTGCCTGCTCCAATCTTCCCAGAGATCAAGAACAAATCACAGTCCTTCAACGGTTTAGCATCGAAGTCAATAAAACCCTTCTCGATGGAAGTGATGTTATGGATATAAAGTTGCTTAATCTTCATCGTCAATCCCTTTCATCACTTCGTTGAACAAGACCGTCAACTCTTCGTCGAACGTCTCTCCCTTGGATTCAAGATAGCGTTTAGCCACCTCTATAGGTGTCATTTGCTGAAACTCGGTCGTTGTCAATGATTGCAGCCCTCCACTTTGTGCCAATTGGGCTTTGCGTTTTGCATTGATCAAACAGTATCGGCATTGCTTGCGAGCGGCAATTTGCTTCGCCTCATCGTTGGCCCCAACGGCCAGATGTCCGTCAACGAGCACATTCAAGCGGATATAGGCTGAAATGTCATCAGGGAAAGCCTCGAACTGTTGTCTCACCTCTTCCCATTCGGCAAAGCCTTCCAAAGGCAAAGTCACCAATGGATGAGGGTTATGGATCGGCACGGTGCGTACCGAAGGCTTGTCGCCGTGCTTATTCAGCTCCACAATGGTGACACCATGTTCTTGGTCGCCCATCGCCTCGTCGAAACTAATCGGAATGGGAGTACCGCAATAGCGTACCCGATGGTCGGTGCCATGAACAAACTGAGCTTTATGGATATGTCCCAATGCCACATAGTCATAGCCATCACCCAACACCTCGGCACTTTGGCAGTCGATGCCGCCCACCATGACATCCGTTGCATTGTCGTGCCCCCTGAAATCGCTGCCAGAGACAGCCAGATGGGCCATCAGCACCACGGGTAGATGTTCCTGGTTCTGTAGTTCCACCTGTTCCTGAAGCTTCTTGAAGAAATCGTCAGGCATGTTGCGATCGGCGGCATAAGGCACCGCCACCACATAGCCCTTTCCCTCGAGCTTGAAGATATAATCCGAAAGATCCGCCTCACGACCAACACCACCCAACATGTTGACATTCATCCTTTCCCATGGGGAATGGAAGATCATTAGTTTGCTGCCACTGTCATGGTTGCCTGCGATGCAAATGATCCTCATGGTTTGGCAAGCCTCATGGATCTTGAGAATGGCCTCCGAAAACAAGGTCTGTATCGATGCCGAAGGCTGTGTGGTGTCATAAACGTCACCTGCCAACAACAGCACGTCGGGCTGCTCCTTTTGCACCAACTCCGCCATCTGGTCAAGCATGGAAAGCTGCTCGTCCCTTCGGTCATAGTTATACAACACATGACCCAGATGCCAGTCGCTGGTATGCAGGATTTTCATTATTGCATCTCGTAGGTATTGACAATGCCGATGCCTTCCTCAAGCACCATCTTGACCAACATTCCGTCCTTCATCCGATAGTTCAGCTCCACTGAGGAATAGCCGCCTCTCGGGATTTTGCCTTTGGCCGTAATGAAGATGTGTTGCATGCCGTCTTCCTCATTCACGGTAGTCTCGGCGTTATTATCGATGGCAGCCTGTTCCCAATTGCCTGAGAGGCAGTTCAACAAGGTGGCACGCTGCAGCTTGACCATCTTAACCTTGTCAGCGTTCAGCTCGGCCTTCTTGCCGTTGAGGTTCATCTTCACCATATTGCCATCAATATAGAAGAACTCGCCTTCGGGATTGGTATAATCCATGGTCAGGTGGTCAACCCCGTCAAAAGTCAAATGGCCGGCCATTTCAGTGGTCTTACCTGAGACTTTCACCAAACGGGTTTGGGTGAAGTCCAAGTCATACTGCTGGGCAAATGCTCCTATTGAAAAGAGGATTGCCGTGACAATCAATACGATGCGTTTCATTTCTTCAAGCTATCCAAAAAGTTGACCACATCGCCAACGGTTTCAAACTTGGCCAGTTCCTGATCGGGAATGACAATGCCATAATCATCTTCAAGGCGCATCAACAGTTGGAGGATATCCACCGAATCGGCACCTAAATCTCTTTTGATTTGAGCGTCCATAGTCACCCGCTCCGGGGCAACTCTCAATTGACGCGCTAAAATGGTTTTTACTTCTTCAAACATATTCTTACTTCTTACTTCTGTCTTCTAACTTCTTAATATTCGTAATGTTCGTATTTCATAATGATCTCTTCCATCTTGGACGACAATGCGCTGACCTCCATCTTGTAGGCTTGTTCCACGCATTTTGCCACTGCTGTTGCCTTGCTCGAGCCATGTCCTTTGACCACAGTCTTTGAAGTGCCCAGTAGCACGCTGCCGCCGTAGTTCTGGTAGTTCATGAACTCCTTCTCGTCGGCGAACATCTTCCGCATCAGGAAAGCACCCATCTTGTAGAGCGTCCTTGAATAGATGTCCTTCTTGAGTTTTTTCAGCAGTTCAAGAGCGGTACCTTCAGTGGTCTTCACCAGCACGTTGCCCGAAAAGCCGTCGCACACCACCACGTCGTAGTTGCCCGACAGCAAGTCGCGGCTCTCCATATTGCCCACAAAATTGATCTCGGGAGTCTCTTGTAGCAAAATGTATGCCTTTTGACGGATTTCATCGCCTTTTTCAGCTTCCTTGCCAACGTTCAGCAAGGCCACACGAGGCTTATTAATGCCATACACCTGCTCCATGTAGAGGCTCGACATGATGGCAAACTGACGTAGATGGTCAGGTGTTACTTCCACGTTGGCACCGCTATCGCAGATACCAACGATACCACCTTCCATGGTAGGCAGGATGGGACAGAAGGCAGGCCGGATCACGCCTTTCACGCGACCGATACGGGTCAATGCCGCAGCCACCAAAGCACCGGTAGATCCCGTACTCACCATGGCGTTGATGTCGTCACGGTCACGCAACAAACGCACCGCTTTGATCATCGAACTTTCCTTCTTCAGTCGGATCACGTCGATAGGCCGTTCGTCGCAGCCGATAATCTCAGGTGCATGGACGATCTCCACTCTCGAAACATCGTATGGATACTTTTCCAAGTTCCTTTTGATATCAGTCTCGTCACCCGTAAATATCAGGTGCAGGTCTTGATTATGTTCCATCGCCGCCAGGGCACCTTCGATGTTTGCCTGCGGGCTGTGATCCCCGCCGTAACAATCAATAATTATCTTAATCATCTTCTGTCTTCTAGCTTCTGACTTCTAACTTCTTCCCAAAACACCTATAAAGCTTGACTTTCTTTTCGTCAAAGCGTTTCCATTGGTTCTGGATGGCGTAGTTTTCCTCCAGATTCAAATTGGTATCGGCATATTCCACGCCTCGGAGCATCTTGATCAGGCATGATGAGATGATCACACTCACGCCTCGGTTCAGCCACTCGGGATCCACGCCGATCAAGCCCAAGTCGATGACTCGCGGCTTCTTAATTGCTTTCAACAGACGGATCAACGCCAAAGGTGTGAGGCGGCCTTGCGAAGGACGTACTGCATCGCCGATTGCAGGGAACGCGATGCCGAAACACACCATCTTGTCGTTCGCATCAAGGATCACCGCCACTTTATCGAGGTCAACCACCATCTTGAAATTATCGATCATCAACTTCTTCATCCCTTCCGTGAACGGCACGGTGCCATAAAGCAGGTCGTACGACTTATCGATTAATTCGAAGATGCCGTCAGCGTATTTCTTGATGAATTCGTTGACGTTGCGAGCCGTCCCCAAATGCAGGTTGTAGCGTTTCATCACATAGTCGGCCAACTTGTCAACCTCTCCGTCATAGTCCTTTGGCACCCTCAGATAACTTCCGGTCCAATCCACTTCCTTCTGATAACCGAGAGCTTCAATAAAGGTTTGATAATAGGGATGGTTGTACGATTCCTCGAAGGTGGCCACTTGGTCGAAACCGCCAATTAGCAAGCCTTCACGCTCTAGATCCGAAAAGCTCAAGGGTCCCACCATCTTCTCCATGCCTTGCGCCAAAGCCCAATCCTCAACGGCTTTGAAAAGCACGCGAGCCACCTCCATGTCGTCGATGACATCGAAACGGGTGAAACGTGCCTGCTTCTCCCCTGTCTTCTTATTGGCATCCTTTTGGATGATTCCAGAGATGCGGCCTGCCATCACGCCATCCTTATAGGCGTTGAAATAGATAGCATCGCAAGATTCATTATAGATGAAGTCCTTTTTGAAGATCTTCCGCTCGTCCATATACAATGGCGGGGTGAAATAAGGATTCCCCTTATATAGCTTTAAGGGAAACTGAATGAATTCCTTGCGCTGCTTGCGGGTCAGCACTTGTTCAACAATAATCATTATCTCTTATCTTTTATCTTTAATCTCTTATCTATGTTTGGCGTGGAAGCAAATTCCGATGGCATCGGGGCCGCAATGGCTGCCGATGGTGGGATTGACATCGTTGACGATCACGTTGAGGTCATCGCCAAACTTCTCCTTGAGCATCTTCACTGTTTCGGCGACGATATCTGGACAATCGGTGTGGCCAATAAGCACTCGGTGAGCCTTCACATCCTCGCCAAGCTCTTCAACATACTGCACCAGCCGTGCTATGGCCTTGGCCCGACCCTTTTCCTTGCCAATGGACACCATCTTGCCTTCATCGTTGAGGTAGATGATGGGACGGATGCCGATAAGGCCGCCCATGGTAGCTGCCAACCCGCTCACACGACCGCTACGGCGGAAGAACTTCAGGTCGTCGGCGAAGAAATACATCGAAAACTTCGGTACTTCCACCTTGGCCCATTCCACGATTTCCTCGGCGGTCTTGCCTGCTTTGTACATGTCAGCACATTCCAGAACGATATTATAGGACAATGCCGTGATTCCTAAGGTATCGATATGATAGAATTTACGACCGGGATACTTGGCCAGCAGCTTGTCAACCGCCTGACCCATGATGTTGAAGGTATTGGAAGTAGCTGACGAGAAATGCACGTAAAGGATGTCGTTTCCGGCTTGGAACTCAGGCTCGAAGTGCTGGATATAGGCCTCTTCACTCATGGCACTGGTGGTTGGCATGGTGCCGCCACGCAACATGTCATAGAATGAGTGGGCGTCAAATTTTTCGAAGTCAATGTAGGGGTAAATCACTTTTTCACCCACGGTGTAAGGCATAATGATCATCTTAATGCCATACTCGGCACACTCCTTGGGAGTGATGTCGCAATCGGTGTCGCTAAAAAATGTCAACATAACACAAAAATATAATCATAAACCGGCTGTTCGCCGTTGTTCAACATAATTTCCAAGTTTTTGTAGGTCGCCTTCAAATCGGCAACAAGCTTTTCGGCTTCTTCGGCGGGAACGTCCTTGCCGTAAAACACCAGCATTACATCGCGCGAAGCGGCACCGACACGCTCGCAAAGTGTCTTAGCGGCTTCAGAACGGTAGATCGAGTCGGTGAGGATCTTTTTGTCGCAATAGCCCACGAAGTCGCCCGTGTGCACTGTGACGCCCTCCCCTTCTGCGTCGCGAATGGCAGTGGAGACCATGCCGGTGGTCACCGATTCCATCAGCTCTGTTACGTTGGCGATGACTTCATCCACGTCAGGATTATCGCGGTCGATGAACCCTATTCCGTAATAGCCTTCGCCAATGGTGTTTGACGGCATCACATGAATCTCCGCCTTATCGTACAACGATGCGGCTTGTTCGGCCGACATCTTGATGTTCTTATTGTTGGGAAACACCAGAATATGCTGGGCATTGATGCGTTTGAAGGCCTCCACGAAGTCCTGTGTGGAAGGATTCATGGTCTGACCTCCTGCAATCACTTCGTCAGCACCGATCTCACGGAATGAATTGACCAATCCCTCTCCCGAAGCCACCGTCACAACACCGTATTTCTGTTTCGGCTTCTTAAAGGAAGCATTGTTCTGGTTGGTCTCCTGATGATGCTGCAGCGACATGTTCTCGATCTTGATCGTCAGGAACTCGCCATATTTCTGCATCTCGTTCAAAACCACGCCAGGTGTAAAGGTATGCACATGCACCTTCACAATAGTGCCTTCACGGAAAGCCACCACCGACTCCCCCACTTGGTTCAGGTAGTCGATGATCACCTGTTCATCGAAAGTCTCCAAATCAACCTTGGCGCGCATCAAACGAAGCAAAAACTCGGTGCAATAGCCGAATTCGAGCGTGCTGTTCTCATCAAACTTGTCAAGTTCCACCGCTGGTGTTGACGGTGCGGAAGTCGGTACCAGTTCTTCATCGCTGACTTCTCCGCACAGTGCCTCGTTCATGCCACGGAAGATGCAAAGCAAACCAGCTCCACCGCTGTCCACCACACCGGCATCCTTCAGCACGGCAAGCAATTCAGGCGTATGGTCAAGGGAGACCTGCATGGCCTGAAGCAAGGTGTCGAAGTAACGGTTGAGATCCCCCGAAGCATCGGCCCCAGCGGCACCTTCACGAAGCACGGTGATGATGGTGCCCTCAACGGGAACGGGGATCGACTTATAAGCTTCGGCCACCGCCGATTGCATAGCCTCGGCGAAAGCCTTGGTATCGGCCACAACCACTCCTTGCAAGCCTTTGGACAGACCTGCGAAGATACGCGATAAAATGACGCCAGAGTTACCTCTGGCACCCAGTAGCATGCCCGATGAAGCCGCTGCCGAGAGTTCCGACAAAGTGCCCAAATGACCTTCCAAGGCAGTACATCCTGCCTTGATAGTCATGTACATGTTATCACCCGTGTCGCCATCAGGAATGGGAAACACGTTCAAGTCGTTAACAGCGGTCTTTTCCTTACCTAATGCCACAGCCCCTTGGCGGAGCATGGCTGCAAAAGTCAAACTATCTAATTCTGTTGTTTTTTCCATGTTTTTTTCTTCAAAATACTGCGCTTATAAGCCGGAATCTTCATCAGCTGCCTGAACGCAAACGGCTGAAGCGAGTAGGATATCATTATGGTAGAGGCCATTCCAATGAGGGTACTAAGCCCGATGGACTGGATGGCGGGGTGAATTGCAAAAAGCAAGGATGAAATCACAATGACCAGGATGATGGCCGAGAAGAATATGGCCACTTTATGCCAAACGAGCACATCGCGACTGCCCGTTCGAGCCTCCGAAAGCAAACCTTCGGTAATGAAAATGCTATAATCGACTCCGATGCCGAAGATAAAGGTCGAGATGATGATGTTGATCAGGTTGAATTCCAGTCCGATTAACGCCATATAGCCTTGTACCATAAACCAGCTGAGCACCATCGGGATGAACGACAGCAGGGCTGTCAAGATGTTTCGGAAAGAGACCAACAGGATGATCAGCACAAAGAGCGAGGAGAACCACACGGCAATATTGAAGTCGTCGTGAATGACCTGGACCATGTCCTTGCAATAATAGAACGGATCCAGGATAAAGGTCTTGGGATTGCGAATCAGTGCCTCGGTGACGGGATCCTTATCCTCAAACAGCATCGAAACATCCGTAAACACCATGTATTGCCCGTCGGCATTACATTCAATGAAGTTGCCTAACAGGTTTTCGGGAACGACACCGCTCTCCAACAGCGAAGCTGGTTCATAGTCGGCATCCAAAAGCCATTGGAAATCGGCAAACAATCCCGGATCAAGTCCAAGTTGCTTGGCGTTGTTCTCCACCAACGACATAGCCTGTTTCTTACGGGCATCCGTCCAAAATCCATTCCAGGCGGCGATGCGCTGTTCCTGCACTTCCTGGGTGATGAACAACTTGGGAATCAAGTCGGTATAGGAATGAACGATGCCGGCACGTTTCAGCGAATCAAGGATATCCATCAATGACTGATCGGCCATGATGGCCTCGTCAAAATCAGTGGAGACCGTGGCGAAATACTGATGTGCAAAGCCGTCGTTGTTCTTGGCGTTGAACAGGTTTTCACTCTCAACTTCTTCAGCCGAGTTATAGTCGAGATTGCGAAGATCGCTGTCGAACCTGACTTTTGGCGAGAAAACGACACCCACAACGATAATCACCACCATCAAGGCAAGGAACCACTTTCGGCGATCATAGGGCAAAGAGTTCAGTCGAGTGATGCCTCGGAAGATGACACCACTGCTGTCGGCATGGCGCTTAGGCAGGAAATGTGGCAGGAAGATCAAGGCAAACAAGGTGCTACCCGTTAGGGCCAGCGAAGCAAAGAGACCAAAGTCGCGGAGCAAGTCGCTGTCAGTAAACAAAAGGCTGCAGAAAGCACCCACCGTGGTGAGGCAACCCAAAAACACCGGCGTGGACTCGTCCAACAGCAGTTTTTCGGGATCACCCACAAAGAAATGATGGATCAACACATGGAGGCAATAGCTGATGGCCACGCCAAGGACAATCGCCCCAAGACCCAAGGCCATCAACGACATCTCTCCTCGATACCAATAGATCACCGCCAACGAGAATGCTGTGCCATAAACGATAGGCAGCAACAGTTTCCACATGAAGGCCAAACTCTTGAAGCACAAGCCCAACAAGATCAGGATCAGGACGAGAGATATTCCCACCGTCACCACAAGGTCGGAACGGATACGACCAGCATTTGACACACTGCCGATGGGATCGCCGTGAACCAACACCTTCGCCTCGGGATGAAGCGTCTCAAACTCACGTTGTGCTTGTGTCATCAATCGGGCGAAATCGCGTGCCGCCTTTGAATCGAGCGTCTTGAAGGCAGGTGCCAGATATGCGATCGCCACCGTGCTATCGGCACAGAAGAAATGGCCATCCAGGATATTGTAACCGCCCATGGCACCTTGCAGCAGGTCACCAATGACAGCATCCTTCAGGTTCAGCGGGTCGTAGGCTATCATCTGTAATGCATCGCCCGTTTCATCGTTCATCAGCAGGTCATAGTCGGCTTGCATCTGAGCGGCAGCGACCTCGGGAACCATCGCCTGCCCAAAAGCAGCGTAAGCCGAGGTATCGACAAACGACGGAAGGTGCTCCAGCACAAAATCCAAGGCGTTGAGCGCCATCTCCGGCTCCATCTTGTAAAGAATGTTGGATATGTAATGATGGTCGGCATCTTTCTCAAACAGCAAATCCATAAAATCATCCGTCAACGCTCCGATCTCTTCGGGTGCCAGCTCCCCTTCGGAAGAGGTAACTTGGATAAACACCTTGTCTTTCAGGCCAATGGAACCGAAAGCCAGCTGACTCTCCACGCTCGAGGTGGGCAAGAGCTTCGATATGTCCTCCTCGAAATGAAGTTGAAGACCAAATGTGGCAAACACCACAAAAGTCACTGCCATCACCAGATACATCAGCACCTGACGGCTTTTGAAAAAGCGATAAATAGGGATAAATACCTTGTGCATCAATTGCCTTCTTTTGAAAGGTGCAAAGATACCAAAAATCTTTATCACTCTTTAGAAAAGAGTCTTGAAAATGATGGCAAAATCCTTGAAGAAGGAATAATTACGATAATACTCGCAATTGAGTTTTACCTTGTCGGGATAGATCACCTCGTCGTTGTACCACAATGCAATCTCATCCTCGGTGCGCTGATCGCCATTGGCCTTGGCCTGTTTCACATACTCCTCGATCAGCTTCTCTTCGTTGCTGTATTTCAACGTAGCTGTTCCCGTGATTCCCGGACGCATTGCCAGCACCACCCTGTCGTCGCCCTGTAAACGGTCGGCATAGCCTTGCACATCGGGGCGAGGGCCAACAAAGCTCATGTTTCCGATCAGCACATCCCAGAGTTCAGGCAATTCATCAATCTTATAGCGACGCAACTTGGCACCCAGAGGCGTAATACGGGCACGATTGGGATAGGCTATATTTGACAGTTCCTTTACGTTGGTCATGGTACGGAACTTATGGATCTTAAAAAGCTTTCCATTCCGTCCCACACGCTGTTGAGTGAAAAACACAGGCCCATCGGGCATGGTGATCTTCACCATAATAGCGATCACCAACAACGGGATGCCTAGCACAAGGAGTCCCAACAGAGCTACCACCCTGTCGAAAGTGAACTTTATGATGCGGTCGAACGTGGTCATTATCTTAGTGTATTACTTCATGGAAACCTTGCGCAAATCTAACAAATTCGTGGGATTGCAACCCAAACCTTCCACCCGATGGTTGACAAAACGCAACACCTTGTCGTAAAACAGCACCACCACTGGCGCATCAAGCATCATAAGGCTGTCCATCTCGGCATAATAACGGTTGCGTTCATCCACATCGGCACACGACATGGCCTTGTCATACAACTTGTCGTAACGGGGATTGGAATAATGTGAATAATTGGGACCCGACGGTGCGAAGTTGGAGGTCGTAAACAAAGAAAGATAATTCTCGGCATCGGGATAGTCGGCCACCCATGAGGCACGAAAGAACGACAGGCTGCCGTTGGCGCGCATGCTTCGCATTGTGGCGGTGGGCATCACATCCATCTTGCACTTCAAGCCAGCCTGCTCCACCTGACTTTGAACAAATTTGCCGATATCGGCATATTCAGCGGTAGTTGAAAGACTTAGCTGATGGCCTTCCAAACGATTGTCCTTTACCAGCCGTTGCGCTTTCTTCAAATCATAATCATAACCAACATGGTCACGATGTCCCGGCAAACCTTCGGGAATCATGCCTCCAGTGGCAGGAAAGCCCATGCCATTGCGAAGGTAACGCAACATTTTGTCACGGTCGATGCTATAGCTCACCGCTTGACGCAAGGCACGAGCGCGATCCACACCAAGACTATCGTCAGGATCGTTGTAGAAACTGATGTATTCCGTATTGAGGTAAGGTCCCGTAATCAAGTTAATCTTTCCCTCATACTTTTGCCGCAGCTCACCGTCGTAGGTCAACAACTCGTCCTTGTAACGCGCGTCGATACCCGACATGAAGTCGAACTTGCCTTTCACAAACTCCAGAAAAGCCACCTGACGGTCAATCAAAAAGCTGATGGAAACGGCGTCCAAATAAGGCAACCTCTCCCCTTTTTCATCCATTTCAAAATAATTGGGATTCTTGCGGAAAACCAGCTTCACGCCTTCGTTCCAGTATTGGAAATGGAAAGGACCAGTGCCTACGGGATGCCGACGGAAGTCATCGCCATAATACTCAACGGCTTCCTTCGGAACGATGGAGGCATACGTCATCGACAGGATGCCGAGGAACGGCGGAAATGGCTTACTGAGCTTCACTTGGAACGTAGTGTCGTCAAGGGCTTTGAAGGCATATTGGCCATCCTCTTGAGCTACCGTGGCGAAAATCCAAACTCCTGGTGAGTTCAGGCGCTTGTCAACAACCCTATTGAACGAATAGCATACGTCCTCAGCATTGACACAACGAGGCGCAGGCATGCTCTCATCCTCATGAAAACGCACATCGTCACGCAAGTGAAAGGTATAAACCGTGCCGTCGTCACTGATTTCCCACGACTTGGCCACACGAGGAACCAAATTCATCTCCTCGTCGAAGGCCACCAGGCTGCTGAAGAGTTGGTTACATGTCCAGATGTGAGGCAAATCCTTGGCATAGATCGGATCAAGCGTCACAATGCCGCCGGATTCATTGTATTTGAAGATGGAAAGGCCTTCGTTGGGGTCAACATGCTTGACGCAGGACACCAAGAAAACGGCCTGTAAGGCCAACAAGCATAAAGCCCAGGGCAACGCCCTGGGTCGGGATCGTCGGGAAATCACGCCCTGAAAGGGCACAAGCTTTATCCTAGATCTGGTTTTCATCGCTTTTGCCCCTACGGGGCGATTTTATTTCCTTCGAATAATCCCAAGGCGGTGCCCTGGGCTAGGAGCTTATGGCCTTTCAGGCCGTAAACCCCTTTTGGCCGTTAACTCCTGAAACCAACCACCTCTGTCCTCAGGTTCATCAAATATTTGTTGTAGTCCAGGTTATTCTTATCCTGTTCCTTCTCAAGGGCGAGATTAATAACCTCCAGCATATTGTTGACATAGTGGAAGTTAAGTCCATTGACAAAGTCGTCCTTGATGTCTTCGATATCGCGTTGGTTGTCGATGGACAGGATCAGGTCAGTGACGCCATTGCGCTTGGCAGCAAGGATCTTCTCCTTGATGCCACCCACAGGCAACACACGTCCACGAAGTGTGATTTCACCGGTCATTGCCAGCTGTCCCTTCACTTTGCGCTGGGTGAAAGCGGAAGTCAGGGCGGCCAGCATGGTGATGCCTGCCGACGGTCCATCCTTAGGTGTCGCTCCTTCTGGCACATGGACATGGACGTTCCATCCATCAAATACATCAGGATTGATTTCCAATAACGTTGTGTGTGACTTTATAAACTCGTAGGCTATGGTTGCCGATTCTTTCATCACGTCTCCGAGGTTACCCGTCAACGACAGATGTCCGACACCACGGCTTAGGCTCACCTCAATGGAGAGGATCTCCCCTCCCACCGAGGTCCATGCCAGACCTGTAGCCACACCGGGCATGACGTGCTTCACTTCGTCCTCGTCATGGTGCATCGGCACACCCAGCACCTTGCGAAGCTCTTCGTTGGTGACTTTGCGCTCCTTGGCCTCATCCATCACGATCTCCTTGGCGCGGGCACGCATCACATCGGCAATACGACGTTCCAGGTTACGGACACCGGCCTCACGGGTATAGTCATCGATGATATGCATGACGATGTCCTTTGAGAAGGCGATCTGCTTGGCATCCATGCCATGCTCCTTGAGTTGCTTTGGAATAAGGTGACGCTTGGCAATCTCATATTTCTCCTCGCGGAGATATCCACTCAGGTCGATCACCTCCATACGGTCAAGCAAGGCGGGATGGATGGTTGACAGGGTGTTGGCTGTTGCTATGAACATGATCTTCGAAAGGTCATAGTCCAACTCCATGAAATTGTCGTAGAAGGTCGAGTTCTGTTCTGGATCCAAAATCTCGAGCAAGGCGGCTTGCGGATCGCCGTTGATGTTGTTGCCACTGACCTTGTCAATCTCGTCCAACACAAACACCGGATTGCCCGATTTCACCTTGCGCAGGTTTTGGATGATACGTCCGGGCATGGCACCGATATAGGTCTTACGATGGCCGCGCAGCTCCGACTCGTCGCGGAGTCCACCGAGCGACATCCTGACGTATTTTCGGTTCAGCGCCCTTGCGATCGACTTGCCCAGCGAGGTCTTACCCACTCCTGGAGGTCCCACCAGACAGAGGATAGGAGCCTTCATGTCGTTCTTCAACTTCAGCACGGCCAGGTGTTCAACGATACGTTCCTTGACCTTGTCCAGTCCGTAATGGTCAGCATCCAGGATGCGTTGGGCACGCTTCAGGTCGAAGTTGTCCTTGGTATAATCCATCCAGGGTAGGTCCACCAAATACTGGAGATAGTTCAGTTGGATGCCGTATTCCGCCGCTTGGGGATTGGTACGTTCCAGCTTCTTGAGTTCACGCTCAAAGACCTCCTCCACTTCTTTGGTCCATTTCTTCTTTTGGGCTTTGCCGCGCAGTTCGTTGACATCCTGTTCATTCGGGGTGCCGCCAAGTTCCTCCTGGATGGTTCGCAGCTGTTGGTTCAGCAGGAACTCACGCTGTTGCTTGTCGAGATCCGTCCTGACCTTGTTTTGGATCTGCTGTTTCAGCTCATTCATCTGCTGGGCGGTGGTCAGGATGCCTAAAAGGTTGTTGGCCATGTCAACCACGTTGGTACATTCGAGCAGCAGTTGCTTTGATGGGAGGTCGGCCTCAACATTACTTGCCACGAAGTTGAGTAGGAACAGCGGGCTGTCGATATTCTTGATGGCGAAATCGGCTTCTTCAGGGAGGCGTTGGTTGCGTGAGATGACCTGCGAGGCCAACTCCTTGATGGATTGGATCAATGCTTTGAACTTACGGTCGCGCGGGATCTCATCCGATGCTTGATAGGGTTCCACGGCAGCGATGAAATAAGGCTCAAGCTGACGGATTTCCACCAGTTCGAAGCGGCTCTTGCCTTGGATGATGACGGTAAGGTTGCCATCGGGCATCTGGAAAGTCTTGAGTATTTGGGCCACGGTGCCAACGGGATAGAGGTCGGCAATGCCGGGATCCTCGACGTTGGCATCCTTTTGGGCCACCACACCGATCAGTTTGCGTTTCTTGTAATACTCCTTGACCAGTTGGGTTGATTTCTCGCGACCCACGGTGATGGGAATCACCACGCCGGGGTAAAGCACCGAGTTGCGCAGCGGCAGGATGGGCAGCTCCTCAGGCACCTCCTCAACCTGATCGAGGTGTATGTCGTCGATGGTGAGGACGGGAATGAAATCTCCGTTGTTGGAATCTATCATATCGGTCATATTTATTAAGTCAAAAAAAGCCCTCGAATCAGCATCGAGAGCTTTCTATGAATTGAAAAATACCTTGCCAATTATTTGGCATCCTTCTTTTCGAAGAACTTCTTGTACTTGTTGTTGAACTTATCAACGCGACCGGCGCTATCGACGAGCTTCATCTTACCAGTATAGAAGGGGTGTGATGTGCTGGAGATTTCAAGCTTTACCAAGGGATATTCCTTGCCGTCTTCCCAGACGATGGTATCCTTGGTGTTGATTGTGGAACGTGACAGGAAGGTCTGTTCGTTGGACATATCTTTGAAAACAACCAGACGGTAATTCTTTGGGTGAATGTCTTTTTTCATCGCTTTCTTTCCTTTAAATTTTGAGTGTGCAAAAGTACAACTATTTTTCGAACTGGCAACATTTTTTCGAAATTTTTTTATTGAAGCTTAAATTGTTGAAAAAAAGGATTCTTGCACCGATTTAATTATTATCTTTGCCGCACTTTTTAAGATCTATTATTAACACTCAATTTTTTAATAATGAAACAAGCTTATAACTTCAACGCAGGTCCATGCGTTCTGCCTAAGCAGGCAATCGAAAGCACCGTCAAGGCGCTGTATGATTTTGACAACACTGGCATCGGCATAGCCGAGATTTCACACCGCACCCCAGGTTGGGAGCGCATCATGGAGGAAACCCGCCAGCTGTGGCGTGACCTTCTGAACATCCCGGCCGAGTACGAGATCCTCTTCCTCGGTGGTGGTGCCAGCACCCAATTCTTTACCGTTCCCGCCAACTTGATGAAGACCAAGGCTGCTTATCTGCAGACCGGCGTCTGGGCCAAGAAGGCTGCCAAGGAAGCCAAGCTGTTCGGTAAGGTTGAGATCGTCGCTTCATCCGAAGAGAAGACCTACACCTACATCCCGAAAGGCTACACCATCCCGCTGGATGCCGACTACTTCCACATCACTACCAACAACACCATTTACGGTACTGAAATCAAGTACGACATGGACTGCCCCATCATGCTCGTCGCTGACATGAGCTCCGACATCATGAGCCGTCCTGTTGACGTGAAGAAGTACGGCCTCATCTACGGTGGCGCCCAGAAGAACGTCGGTCCTGCTGGCGTGACCTTCGTCATCGTAAAGAAGGACATCCTCGGCAACATTGGCGACCGCGCCTACATGAACCCGCTGCCTACCATGGTTGACTTCCGTACCCACGCTGCTGAAGAAGCCAAGAACATCTCCATGTTCAACACCCCGCCCGTACTGCCCATCTTCATGATGCACGAGACCCTCGTGTGGCTGAAGGACACCATCGGCGGTGTCGAGGCTATGAACAAGATCAACACCAAGAAGTCCAACCTGCTCTACGAAGAAATCGACCGCAACAGCATGTTCGTCGGTACCGCTGAGAAGGAAGACCGTTCCATCATGAACCACTGCTGGGTCATGGCTCCAGGTTACGAAGACAAGCAAGACGCCTTCATGGCATTCGCCAAGGAGCGCGGCATGGTCGGCATCAAGGGTCACCGCAGCGTCGGTGGTTTCCGCGCCAGCCTCTACAACGCCTGCCCGATCGAGGCCGTCGAAGCCCTCGTCCAGTGCATGCAAGATTTCGAAAAAGCAAATAAATAATAGGATTTGTGGCATCCGCTCCGCGGATGCTAGCTATGTAGATAAAATCAATTTCAAACCATCCGCATCCGTAGGATGCTAGCTATGTAAAAAAAATCATGAAAGTATTAGTTGCTACAGAGAAACCGTTTGCAAAGATCGCCGTTGACGGCATCCGCGAAGTCGTTGAGAAGAACGGCTATGAATTGGCTCTTTTGGAAAAATACACCGATGTCAATGACCTTTACAAGGCCGTTGCCGACGCCGACGCTTTGATCGTCCGCTCCGACAAGGTCACCAAGGAAGTCCTCGACCACGCCAACAACCTGAAGATCGTCGTCCGCGCCGGTGCCGGTTACGACAACCTCGACCTTGAGGCTTGCACCGCCAAAGGCGTCGTCGCCATGAACACCCCAGGCCAGAACAGCAACGCTGTCGCTGAGCTGGTGATGGGTATGCTGGTCTATGCCGTTCGTAACTTCTACAACGGCAAGTCAGGTTCTGAGCTGATGGGCAAGAAACTCGGCCTCCTCGCCTTCGGTAACGTGGGTCGCAACGTCGCCCGCATTGCCAAGGGCTTTGGCATGGATGTCTATGCATTCGACGAGTTCGTTCCTGCCGACAAGATCGAGGCTGAAGGCGTTCACGCCGTTGCCAACCGCGACGCCCTCTTCGAGACCTGCGACGTCGTGTCACTGCACATCCCGGCCACTGCCGAGACCAAGCAGAGCATCAACTACGCTGTGGTGAACAAGATGCACAAAGGCGGCATCCTGGTGAACACCGCCCGCAAGGAAGTCATCAATGAGCCTGAACTGCTCAAGCTGATGGCCGAGCGTACCGACCTCAAGTACATCACCGACATCATGCCGGATGCCGACGCTGAGTTCAAGGCTTTCGAAGGCCGTTACTTCGCTACACCTAAAAAGATGGGTGCCCAGACTGAAGAAGCCAACATCAACGCTGGTCTGGCCGCTGCCAACCAGATCGTCGATTTCTTCAAGACTGGCAACAAGCGTTTCCAAGTGAACAAATAAAAACTTTATGATACCCGCAGAGACGCTTAAGGCAGCTCCATTTTTCAAGTTTGAGAATCTCAGGATTTATCACAAGTCACTGATGTTTTCAAATGCAGTATTGGCTATCTACGACCATGCAGTCACCGACAGTGACCGCATGGTCGCCAAGCTGTTTTTTGAAGCTGCCTCCAAAATCACAAACAACATTGTTGAAGGTTCATGCGCCCAAAAGGCCTCCTTCATCGAGTATCTCCAACAAGCCAAAGGCAACATCCGCACCTGCGTGTCATATACCGCTATCCTGCTCAGCCGCAAGGTGATCGACGAGGAGCAATCCAACGACATCCGCAACGAGCTGATCGAGCTGACCAAGATGACAGGCGCGCTGATCGTCTCACTTCAAGGAGAGAACAACCAACTGTAAACTTCAAAACTGCTAACTTTAACTGATATGTCAATCATCAAACCTTTCAAAGGATGGCGTCCAGGAGTGGATATCGTCCAAAAACTTGCCTCAAGACCTTATGACGTACTGAACACCGAAGAGGCCCGCAAGGAATGTGAAGGCAACCCCTATAGCCTGCTCCACGTGACCAAGGCCGAAATCGACCTGCCTGAAGGCCACAAGGACAGCGACCTCGAGACCTATCTGAAAGTCGTTGAGAACTTCAACAGCTTCAAAGATTTCGGATGGATCAAGCAAGATCAGGAGGAAAAGCTCTACATCTATGCCCAGAGCATGAACCCCACCGACGCCAACGCCCACTGGCAGTATGGCATCGTGGCTTGCGCCTACAGCGAGGACTACGTCAACAAGATCATCAAGAAGCACGAGCTGACCCGCAAGGACAAAGAGGAAGACCGCATGAAGCACGTCCGCCTCACCAACGCCAACGTCGAGCCTGTGTTCTTCGCCTACCCTGCCGTCGCCCGTATCGATGAGATTGTTGCCGGCATCACCGCCAAGAAGCCCATCTATGACTTCATCGCCAAGGAAGACGGCTTCGGCCATCGTTTCTGGGTCATCGACGACAAGGCCACCATCGCTGAACTCGTCGAGCTCTTTGCCACCAAGGTTCCGGCCATGTACATCGCTGACGGCCACCACCGTAGCGCTGCTGCCGCCCTTGTCGGCCAGGAGAAGAAGGAAAAGAATCCTGCCCACACCGGCAAGGAGGAGTACAACTACTTCATGACCGTCATCTTCCCCGACAACCAGTTGAACGTCATCGACTACAACCGCGTTGTGAAAGACCTCAACGGCCTCAGCACCAAGGACTTCTTCAAGGCTTTGCAGGAGAACTTCGACATCGAATGCAAGTGCAACTGCACCAAGGATGGCGGCAAGTGCGAGTGTGATTATCCCTGCCACTGCGAGTGCGACACCGAGTACAAGCCCAACAAGCTGCACAACTTCTCGATGTACATTGAGGGTGTGTGGTATTCACTGACCGCCAAACCCGGCACCTACGACGACAATGATCCAATCGGTGTGTTGGATGTCACCATCCTCAGCAACCTTGTCCTCGACAAGATTCTGGGCATCAAGGACCTCCGCACCGACAAGCGCATTGATTTCGTGGGCGGCATCCGTGGTCTCGGCGAGCTGAAACGTCGCGTGGACAGCGGCGAGATGAAGGTCGCCTTCGCGCTCTATCCCGTGAGCATGAAGCAGATCATCGACATCGCCGACACTGGCAACATCATGCCTCCCAAGACCACTTGGTTTGAGCCGAAACTCAGATCAGGTCTGGTGATCCACACATTGGATTAACAACTAAAAGAGGGTGACCACTTTTTGGTCACCCTCTTTTTCTATTCCCCATCCACTTTCACTTCATATTTATCTTTAATTCTCTTCGCAATATTATAGCAGTAAGTGTCCAATTTTTCCGTAACCTTTTCTTCACGGCCACGCTCTTCGCTTGTAGCGAACCATATTGAGACGTAATAAACCCAATAGTACATTGACTCTATCCTAGTCCGATAATCAACATGCCCTTGTTTAATGCTACAGAAAATGGTATCCATATCACCATCAATCCATACCCCAACTTGCTCATTATCGAATTCACTATTTAAATTGAAGCCTTCGGGAATCAAACTGCGAACGTCATTTTTCAGCTTGTCCATATCAGCATCGCTCGTATGTATCACCCCATTCACACGCTTCGGTCCCAAATAGACATAATACTTTCCTTCTATTATTTGCACATCATCACGCAATTCTTTTGCTTGTTGCGCATGACTATTGGTCATTCCCATCGAAAGTACCGCAACAAAAACGACAATTAACCATTTTTTTATAGACTTTTTCATTTTTACATACCCTCAATCCGTGTCGGGCGCAACTGTTATTGATTGTTTAAATTCATACTAAAATACCATATCCCAACGATGACCAACAAATGCAGCAGTTGATCGAATCCATAGAGCATCCAATAGGGTTTCTTCTGCTGGTCGGCCAACAACGGGAAACGGGCTGTTAGAAGGCCTTTGGCGGTGTCGATGAGGAAATGCGAAACAAGTTCCGCGAGCATGAGGAGCAGCAAGAGTTTCCACGACACGCCGAAAACCAGCAGGCACACTCCCACCAGCAGCGCATGGACGCCAGTGTGCAACAAGATTGGACCCGCCTTTCTCCCATCCGCCTTGGCCCGTATCATAGAAGGCGTGGTGAGGCAGAAATCGGCCAAATAATGACCAACCAATAGGACTATGAGCAAGACCGCATTCATATCCATTCTTTTATCAGCGGCACCAGCACTTCCTCGATGACCTGCCTGTTCAAGCGATGCTCGCCATGGAAATGCACAATATGCTTATAATGCTTTCGGAAGAGGTTCTCGTAGTTCACTGTAGTGTCATTGTCAGCGAAGAGGCCATAGACATTCTCTTTATCCCATTCTGTGATTCCATCGAACTGGTGCGCTTCCATATCGGCAAAATGTCGGATGATTCCAGACGTGATGGCAAAGGTTTTCGCACCATCTTTGCGAGGATTGAAAAACTCGAAAGTGCCCACTTTCAGCACCTCGCTGGTTTGGGTCATCTCGAAGGCCGGATTGACGCAAATGCGCTTGCGGCCTCGCATCTGCTGGGCGTACATGCCGCCCATGCTCGTGCCCACGATCACATTCGGTTGCAGATGCTCACAAACTCCTTTCAGAAAAGGCAATGCCTCCGCTGGATCAACGGGAATATCTGGCGCCAGCACTTCCCAATCGGGCAACAACTCACGAAGGGTTTTCACCGTGCTGCCTTCGCCTGAAGAACCGAAACCGTGGAAATAGATTAGCCTGTTCATATTAGTATAGCCCTTAATCCGTGTCGGGCGCAACTATTGTAACTATTTGGTGACGGGGCGAACTTTGTAACCTTGATGACGGCCGTAGCCGATAATCCAATGCGCGTAGCTAGGATCGAAGCTCAAACCGCCAATGTTGTACGAGCGCGACGGACTCTGCATTGACGACATGTAGTAGCCGCAGCCTGGGACGTATCCCCCCCAGTTACCACCCGCACGCAAGAAGATACTATTGCCGTTAATCTTGCTTGTGAACTTCCTACCCCCGACACCATTGAGATGCGTCCACTCACTTTTGCAGTTGTCTAACAATTCCTGAACCTGATCTATGGACGGCATCTGCCAATTACCGCCCCATTTCACATGGGCAACGTCGTATTTCGTGCCGGCAATGTCGCGACCGAGGTCGTGGCAGCTTTCTTCTGATCCGTCACAGTGGGTGTAGTTGTCCCAGTCATAATGGTCTTTTTCCTCCGTCTCTCCCCATGCGTAGTTGCCTCCATACTCTTCAGGCCTGGTGGCTCCCACGTTGCAGCATGCCCACTTTGTACCTGATGGTAAACCGAGGTTTATTAAATGCGGGTGGTTGCCGTCGGGGCAAAGTTCTTTTACAGTTACCGTGAAGGAGGCTTTCTGCCCGCTTTTTATGTCCGTCACCCTGATGGTGGCAGTGCCTTTGCTCATGGCATACACCCTGATACCCCAGTCTCCCACCACCTCCGCCGTGGCCACCGCTTTGTCGCTGCTCTTGACACCATAACTGTAATTACCCGACACGCCCACCGTACTCTCTTCTCCGACAATCAGATCCAAAGAGGTCTTACGAAGGGTCAGAGGGGAGGCTTGCACCTTTTTCTGACATATTACCGTATGGATTTCCCATCCATCCGGCCCTGATTCGACATATTCGCCGTTAGGATCTACCGTTGTCTCATACTCTTCGCCTGTGTACCGTATCTTTTTTTTAGGGTAACCCCGAGCATCGCAGTCATCCATGTCATAATACTCTTCGGCTTCGCGTACAACATATCTTCCCATTTTTACATACCCTTAATCCGTGTCGGGCACAACTTTATAGTTTTCACGTTTTATTATTGTTGACTTTACGCCTGGTTTGCTGGAAACATTCACCTGAACTTTCTCAACACCTGAAGGGCGAATATCTTCATCGACAGGGCAATCGCCGAACAACTGCGTACTGACGGTCAACTGCACGAGTTCCCCTTTGTCATTGTACCATTTGAAGGTTCCGACACCGATCGTTGTCATCAACGAGTCAAGGAGATTGCGCCGATGTCCTTCGGATTGCATATAACCATCCACGATTCTTATTACATCATTGCCACCCCAGTAAAGGTTTTCCGACTCACGGTAGCATCGTTCTTCCTGATCCAACATGGAAAAGAATCGGTCTCCATTTGGTCGGTAATGGGGATAGTCGTATGGGTGTGGCAAGTTTGGGGCTGCCTCCACTGCACGAATCATAGCCACTTCACAAAGCTTATGGGTCATCTTCAGAGGCGCTCGGCCTTCGGCCTCGCGCCGACGGTTGGTCTCCTCCACAATCCGTGAAGCAAGATCATAGTCAAAGATGCCACTGATCACCTTGTCGTGCGTCAGTTTCTTGTTGGCATTATCGACATCCTGCGCCATAGCGGTGTGCAGCATGAAAATACATAAAAACGCAAGGATTTCTTTTGCCATTATTCTTCCTTACTAAACGCTTCCTTGATGGCATCGATGAGCGTATCCAAGGTGGCTCCGCCGAGGTCAAGCTTCTCAATCTTGAGGTTTTGCAACATGGCTGGAAGGTTTTCGGCCAAGATGATGCGATGGTCTTTCTTCGTGTTTTCAGTCACAACCTGCATCATCTCAATGTCGTTGTCGAGTTTCTCAAGTTCCACCTCAAGCTGTTTCTTCTTCATGTCAAGCTCGGCCTGCAATGCCTGCATTTCCTCCTCTTTCTTGATGAGTTCAAGTTTCTGGCTCATCTCTTCCTTTTTGCGGGTGTAATCCTGTTCGCGTTGGTGCTTCTCAACCTCAGCCTTGTCGTTGATGTCCTGCAACTGGAGCTGTTTACGGCGTTCACGGTCGGCAAGCTCGCTCTGCTGCTTGATGATCTTGGTCTGGTCGCCAATATGGATGCGCTGTTCCTCGATTTGCTTTTCGGTCTCGATAGTGTTCGATTCCGCCTCAAGACGCACAGCGTTACGGAACTGCGCCTGCATGTTCTCAAACAGCGCCTTCGATTGGATTTTCACGTTCTTGATTTCGATGGTATCAACCACGATACCCCATTGTTCGGAGATGTACTCCAGCTCTTTTTTGAGTTGGACGATGATGGTTCCACGTTTGCGCAACACCTCTTCGATGGTCATGTTGGCAACCATATGTCTGATGGCCGATTCCACCACGTCCTTAAGGAAAGTGCTCACCTGCTCCAGAGTGTCATCATCCTGCTTGAAATCGAAGTTTTGGTAGATTTTCTTTGGGTCACCCACTTTCCAGATGGCAAAACCGCTGACTTCCACGCCTTGGTTTTCCTTGCTGATCTGGTCGGCGACGAACGTGATGTTCTTGACGTTGCCAGGTATGATCACATACTGGATGCGAGGAGTGCAGTAAAAGCGGAATCCGCGTCCTTCCTTTACAATTTCACCATTCTTGAATACGATGGCATAGTCTGACGGGTTGACGGTTACATAATGGTAGTTTTTCATAATCATTCCCTGAATCCGTGTCGGGCACAACTGTTATACGGGCAAAGATAACGCTTTTTTTCTAATTTTGCAAGTTGCAAGATGGATAAATTATCGGCAAATATCAACCACAACCTCATCAAGCACTATGCTGACTATCTGCGGCTGGAGCTTTCGCTGTCCGACAACAGCGTGGAGGCCTATTGCCATGACGTCAACCTGTTTTTGCAATACCTTGACAGTAGAGACGGTGCATGCACCGTCTCTACTGCGATCGACGACATCCGGCAAGATACCATAGAGAATTTCTTCGCCTATCTTTATGATCTGAATATCGGAGCCACCTCGCAGGCGCGTATCCTCTCGGGTCTGAAGTCGTTTTGGCGCTTCCTGATCCAGGAGGAATTGGCTGAAAAAGACCCCACCGAATTGATTTCCTCCCCTTCATTGGGACGGCATTTGCCCGAGGTGCTGAGCTATGAGGAAATCCAGACGATGATCGACAGCATCGACCTCAGCCAACCCAACGGCCATCGCAACAAGGCCATGATCGAGGTGATGTACGGCTGCGGCCTGCGCGTCTCGGAACTCATCGGGTTGCAAATCAGCAATATTTACCGTGAAGACGGTTTCCTGCGCATATTCGGCAAAGGCAGCAAGGAAAGACTCGTCCCCATTGGCGATAGCAGCCTGAAGATCCTGTTCCAATACATCGACGGTGCAAGAAAGCACATTCAGGTGAAGCCCAAGTACACCGACATTGTATTTCTGAACAGCCGTGGCATCGGATTGACACGGCAAACAGTCTTTTTATTAGTGAAGGAGCTTGCCGAACGCAACAGCATCCACAAAACCATCAGTCCGCATACGTTCCGGCACAGCTTTGCCACACACCTCCTCGAAGGCGGCGCCAACCTGTTGGCAGTTCAACAGATGCTGGGTCATGCCAGCGTCAGCACGACTGAAATCTACACACACATTTCAGATGATTTGTTGCGGGAAACCCTTGTTGATTTCCATCCGAGACTAAAAAAAGATAAAAGATAAAATTAAGAGTTGATACTCTTACAACTTTTATCTTTTATCTCTTAACTCTTATCTAAATAATGTTTCCCTGGTCGTCCACCAAAACGCCCCAACTGACCGCAGTCATCTCATCGCCATTGAAGAAGAAGTCGATCATGGCATCCTCGAACGACACGCGGTGTTCGCCGTCCTCATCTTCCTCCTCCAGCTCCTTGAATCCGTTCTCCCGCATCAACTCAATGACCTCTGCCCGGTTCAGCTCCATGACCTTGGTGCTGTACAGTACAGCATCGGGGTTCTCAGTCTCAAAGCAAGCCACCACCGACTTGGTGATGCCCTCAAAGTAAATGTTGGTCTCGATGTCGTCGTACTCATAGAAGATGGAACGGTTGCCCGTCTCCTCCATATCGCTAAGTTCCTCGTAAAAGTTGGGCGAGCCGAGCTGCTTCACAGCCTCATCCAATGACATTCCGAACGGGATTTCACCAAAACCTTTCAATGGCTCAATAACAAAATTTTTCATCGTTTTCTTTATTTGTTTTTTATGATTGTTTCAGGCTGTGAAAATAGGCCTTTTTATTGACATGGAAGGCAATATTAAAATTTAAAATGATTCTAAATTATGATCGTCATTGCGAGGAGCATCAGCGACGAAGCAATGACGATGATTATTCAAAGCGAATCGAACGTGAAGGTCGAATCCTATTAATAATGGAAGTCGGAATCAGCAACATCAGCATCCAAAGGACGAAAGTGCCAAGGTTGAGCATCACCACAGTGCCCAAATGCAATTCAATAGGCACAGCAGATAGGTAATACGTTTCAGGATTAAGGTGAATCAGCCCTGTGGCTTCCTGAACAAAGCAGAATCCCAAACCGACAACATTGCCGATGACCATGCCGATCAAAAGAATGTGAATGGACCGTTGCATGAATACGTTGCGGACAAATCCGTTGGAAGCGCCCATAGCCTTCAGCAAACCGATGGTCGAGGTCTTCTCAATGATGATGATCAGCAGCATGGAGATCACCGTGATACCCGCCACAAGAAACATCAGCACAAGGATGAGCCAAACGTTGGTATCCAAAAGTGCCAGCCAGTCGAAGATCTGGGGATTGCTCTCACGGGCAGTATAGGAGGCCAATGTTCCAGGGATATTGAAATACAACTTCTCGTTGATGGCATCCATCTGATCCATATCGTCGATCCAAACCTCCACGATGCCCGCTTCCCCATCTTCCCAATGGTTAAGCTTCCTGATCTGATTCAAATCACAAAAAACGAATCGCTCGTCGAATTCGGAGAGACCCGTCTCGAAGATGCCCGTCACGTTGAACTTACGGCCACGGGCCTGCATATCCTCGTCGATAAACCACACACGCACCGCGTCGCCGACGTTAAGCAACATCTTGTTGGCAATATTCTTTGAGAGCACTACATCGTTGGAGCGCTCCCCTTCCACGTATTGCGGCACCTCGCCACTGACCATGCAATTCTTGAAATAACTCCAGTCATAACGGCTGTCAACGCCCTTCATCACCACACCTTGGATCTCCTCGTCAGTCTTGATGATACCCGCTTTGTTGGCCACCTGTTGATAACGGCTAACGCCTTGGGTGTTTTCAAGGACTTTCAACAGTCTTTCGTCCATTGCGAAAGGCATCTCCTCAAAGGATTCATTCCTATCCAAGGCTTGGATGTGGATCGGTGCCACGAATCCCACGACCTTGTCGCGAATCTGGTTCTTGAAGCCCACCACCACCGCCAGTGATATCAGCATCACCGTGATTGCCAAGGCCACACTGGTTACGGCAAGTCGCATCACCGTCGAAGAAAGGTTTTCCTTCGAGAGCGAAAACAGCCTGCTTGAGATGAATTTGGAGCCTGACATGCAGTGTTGGTTTAGTTTTTGTATTAACTTTGCAAAAATACAAATTACCATGAAAAGAATCGCACCTTTGCCCTTGTTTTTGGCCTTGATGATCAGCACAATGACTTATGGTCAATCGATTCGTTTGATTCCTAAGGAGGAATACCCTTGCGGAGCTATGGAAACCGACCGATATCTACCCATGTTGGAAGGCAAATCCATCGGCATTGTAGCCAACCAAACCAGCATCATTGGCGAGACCCATCTGGTGGATTCGTTGATTTCACTTGGTGTCAACGTCAAGCGCATCTTTACGCCTGAACATGGCTTCCGTGGCTCAGCCGATGCCGGAGCCAAGGTCACCGACGGCAAGGACGAGAAGACCGGCATTGAGATCGCCTCATTGTATGGCAAGACCAAGAAGCCCACACCTGAGATGCTTCAGGATATCGACATCATGCTGTTCGACCTTCAGGATGTGGGCGTGCGTTTCTATACCTATATCTCCACTTTGACCTACGTGATGGAGGCCTGCGCCGAAAACCATATTCCCGTAGTGGTATTGGATCGCCCCAACCCCAATGGATTCTACATCGACGGTCCCGTGCTGAAGCAAGAGAACAAATCGTTTGTGGGCATGCATCCCGTACCTGTGGTTTATGGCATGACCATCGGCGAATATGGCATGATGGTGAACGGCGAAGGCTGGCTCAAAGGCGGCATCCATTGCTCGTTGACTGTGATTCCAGTGCCCGGCTACGACCGCAATGCCATCTACGAATTGCCTGTGAAGCCCTCGCCCAACCTTCCCAACTGGGAATCGGTTTACCTCTACCCTTCGCTGTGTTTCTTCGAGGGAACCATCGCGAGTGTGGGACGTGGCACCGACAAGCCTTTCCAGATCTTCGGCCATCCAGAGATGAGAGGCGATTACACCTTCACCCCCGAGAGCAAGGGCGGTGCTTCCAAGCCCATGTTTGAAGGCGAAAAATGCCGTGGTCTGGACCTGACCGAATTCGCCCACGATTATGCGGACAATCCAACCCAGCTGCATTTGGAATGGCTTATCGACGCTTACCAACAACTCCACGAGAAAAATTATCTCTTCTTTACCAAATACTTCAACAATCTGGCAGGCGACAAAATTTTGATCCAACAGATTGAAAACAAGAAAAGCGCGGAGGGTATCCGCGCTTCATGGACTTCCGACCTTGAGGCTTTCAAGGCCATTAGGTCAAAGTATTTGATTTATTGATCTCCTCTTTTTCACGGTGCTGCATCTCGCGATCGTCATCGGGATTGATGCGATAGATGAAACCGCCAATTTTTACTTGTGTTGCCATGATACTTCTTTTAGTTTCTCCCAAACCTTCACCATCGCCCAAGTGTCAAGCTCGCAATAGCGAAGCAGGGCTTCGCGGGCTGCATCAGCTTCTGCCTTCTCCATGAGCTGAATCTTTGGAAAGATGGTCATCGCATCGCCGCCATTCTGGACGCCGCCTGTGAGGTTGTGGTAGTTGAGGCTCGGGTCTTCGGGAAACAATGCCGGCAATACGCTCTTGATGCTGAACGAGCCGCCCATGGCAGGAACATAATAGTCGCCTGCACGGAACGGATCGATAAGGTCAACAATATGATCGCGGATGTTCAGTAAATGCACAGCAAGATCAGGATAAAGCTCAGCCAGTTCCTTGATACGGCCACATTCGAACATCTTGTTGTAGGCCAGAACGCAGACGTTCATCGGAATGTCCTCGCATAACTGCTCGGCCAATTTACGACGCGGGTCTTTGCCATTACTTTCAGCCAGATGCTCCTTGTGAATGGGTCGCTTTCCTACTGTCATGCGTAGTGTTCTGCCATCATGGTGACTCTCTTTAATACGGTCAGGCTTTTCTTTTATGTGCAGAGAATACTGGAAAGTGATTTGCTGATAAGGTTTAGTGCCATCATATTGAGGAATAGCATATTGCATGGTTTCAAAATCAAGGAAATAGAGTGGATAGCTGAGTTTGTCGAGGAACTTGCGGATACCGTCAGGGTTGATGTGCTCCGAGTTGTTCAGCGTACATTCCACCTGCATCTGCTGCTTGTCATTCAGTTTCTCCGTGCGCAATGCATCGAAAGTAATACGCCCTGCATTATAGTGCTCCAGTTTCTTTGAGAAGTTCAAGCGATAAAGGTCAAAAACGGTAGGCTTATCTTCGGGCACACCATGCTGACGTTTGCAATAGTCGAAGAAGGCACAAGCGTAAGGTTTCATGCAGCGTTCGGAGAGGTCGCAGTCGGGTTCGTCCTTCATGCTCAAGATCTTCATGGCCTGCCTGCTTTGCGCCGGCACTCTCAGGTATTCGTTTTCGACAAGATCGTGCATGTCAATGATGGCAAACAGGCTCTTGATGTCCAACTCGCCATGCCTTACATAACTACTGTTGAGGCACACCAAATAAGTATTGATGACTTTGATGCCGCATTGTGTGAGCACCCACTTCTGATAGGCAATGTCGGGCGCATATTTCTCCAACTTGGTTTCCTCACCGTCGCACTCAGGGAAGCTGCTGCTCTTCACCTCGTAAATATCCCATCCGTCGCCGTTGCGGCGCAAAACATCAACGGCGCAGTAATGCGATTCATACCAAGCTTTCCCTAATGGTTTGTCAGGGCCTGGGTCTAGATTTTCCAGAAAATGCCGTTTCTCGTAGGTAAACGATGCCTCGCAGATGTTTTCCACTCCATCTGCCATAAACAGCTTGGTCAGTTCACACATTTTTGCGAGGTCGAGGCTGCCATCGGCGTTTTTCGTAGTCACTTCCTTAAAGTCGCCAAAAAGTCCCATGGCGAGGTCGCCGACCTCATTGCCTTGCTCGAAGCGGGCTTGCAAAGCAGGGTCGTCTTTGGCTTCTTCGGGTTTATATACTTTCAGCCAGAGGTTCTTCGGGCACTGGCAGAAGGCGGTGTAGCGGGATTTTGAGAGGGATTTCATAGGGTTTTTATGTTTTGTCAGCACGGATATAGTGGCTTTTGGATGAAATCAAAAACTAACTTGGCTATCTCTTGTTATAATAGGTAACAGGATTACTCCTACCAAAAGAAACTGTTATAGCCTTATCAATGACCCTGTTATACAAATTCTTTTGGGTTTCATCCATCTCATCACATTTGACAAAAGACCATTTATACACTGTCCTTTTTTTAGCCATACATTCAAAGTATTTCCATTCATCCGGTTTAGGAAAGAAAGCACCGCGCACAACACCATTATACACCCCTAACACACATTTAATACGTTTTATTTTTTGTTCGTCGCGACCTAAAGCCCATAATTCACGTGTAGCTTGATATATTCCATCAGGTTGATTCTTTTTTTGAGGATATGTTTTATTTATAGAAAGAACAAGTATCAATCCATCAGCAGGTTTGATATCTACGGGTTGAGGATTATAGAGTTGTTCGATTTCTTCCACTGTTCTGATACCTCTTTCCCATTGATCATAACCAGACTGAATATTGGATAAT
>Ga0310690_10000607_pt1 | contig 73598 bp, 77 predicted proteins | sample AusTroGonzalo_MG_2_FD_207661 | JGI IMG/M metagenome (GOLD analysis project Ga0310690, IMG submission 207661) | Bovine rumen microbial communities from tropical cattle in Woodstock, Queensland, Australia - Gonzalo_04 (v2) (version 2) | ecosystem: Host-associated > Mammals > Digestive system >...
AAGGTTATACAACTGTTCTACAAAACAGTGATTATCATACATATAGAAATAACAGAAACCCTAACCTTGCACATGCAACAGATACAAATCATCCGCATATATGCGCTCTCCCTGCACGTACGGCTCCAGGTTTTCCTGATGCCACCGTTGCAATCTGGGTGCAAACCACTCTTGCTTACTCCACTGCTCATAATGAATTCCAAGACAATCTAACAACGTAAGTACAAAGCAAGCGTCTAACACGTCGTAGCGAATCGTTCCACCGGCATCACGATACCCTTCTGCCATTTGTTGTCTACGCACCAATCCGCCAATATTCCCAAACAGAACTGCAAGATCATACATAGGATGTCCCATTCCGAAAAACGAAAAATCAATAGGCACTAGCCCATCCGGCGTTTGCAAAATGTTCGACGCAGATAAATCCCCATGAATCATTTGAAATTCATCCCGTGCTTTTTCCAATACTGCCCCGGCGCAATCACAACACTTTTGCATGATTGCTGAAAGCTCAGCACTTAACCCTTGGTTTTCCAATGCCTGAATTCTTTTTTTCGTACATTCACAATGTTGCTTACCGTACGATTTTACCGGTGATACTCGGAATCCCTTTGCCTTCTGATGCAAACATGCAAGCATCTCACCTATCTGATAACAAATCTCCGCATTCAATTCAAGCTTGTCTAACGATTCGCCCTCGAGCCATTTCGAAACCGTAACATACGTACCATTCTGTAACTTCGTAATGCATTCACCATGACAATTTTCAACTGCTTCACGTATCTGCATGCCCTGTTTCTTTAAGTGCGCTTGGAACGCAAGCTCTGCCTTATATATCTCGATACGCTCAACACCTTCATAAAAAAAATCTGTAGAAAACCCTTCTACCGGCTCATGGATTTGCAGCAAATACTCGTTTCCCACACGATAGGTAAGATTCTCATTGTGTCTCAGTAATTCTATTTCCGGCACAGTTATATTGTAATGAGCTAACGCTTCTTGTATGTAGTTGCGCTCCATATTTTGATCCTCCTTCGCTGAAACCAACTGCGATTTTTCGAGCTGATTATACTACATTGTGAACTCTTTATTGTAATTGTCGAAAAAGATTTTTATGGCCTTGCCATAGTTTTCTTTAGTGTCAAATTCCCAGTATGAATAATACTTAACACACTTTACTATCTTGGTTAACTCCCTCGGAGGCTCGCCAAGTTCGATTCCATCTATTGTGAAAAATCTCTTGAAATACTTAAGTGATATGCAACCATCACATTTAAGCTGTTTTGTGGTCATTTCCTCAATCTTAGTTTCAAATTGCTCGAGCTTATCAGGTTTTACCTGAAAGAGTTTCATCTCGATAAAGGTCTTATCCATTACGTGTCCCTCACTGTACTTGGTCAATTATGCTGAAATATAACACCTCTCCAAACTACAATTTGAGCTCCATCTGGATATCAAAAGGTTCATTTTCGACATAGAATGGGATCGGATGCGCACTCGGTCTAAAGCCCATCGCCATATAAAAAGTAATGGTCTCTTCTGAGGAACAGCATGAAGCATACAAAGCCTCCGCTCCGCGGTTTTTCGCATAGTCCTTGACCGTTTCAATCATCCTTCGTCCGATCCCGCTGCGCCTGCAATCGCGGGAAACATGAAAGCTGTCGATGATCAGGCGGTACATGTTCAGTTCCGGTATGAGCATGATCTCTCCGACGACTGTATCGCCATCAAAAGCGCAGAAAGTAACATATCTGCCTGATAGTATCTCCGCCGCCTTTTCTCTCCTTCGTTCGAAAGACCAGCTTTCTGTAAATGGGTGATTTTTCAGAACAAGCCTGCCGTTTTCAATGCGATAGACATTCCTGACCTCTTGAAACCTATCGAAAGAATCCATGGAGGACTCGGTAAAGTTGCCCGTGTCTACCAGTTTTATTTCAATATTGTTTTTCACGCTTTACTTTTCTCCCTGAAATAATAAACTTCGACTTGTCTTAGTCGTTTATCCTGATGAAATACTGAACTAAACGAGATAGGCCGGGGGGCTTAGTGCCCCCTGTGCTTCTCTCTTTTCTTTTGCTGCTTCAGTTCAAACTCACGCTTCTCTTCTGCCTGTTTCTTTTCACGGCTTCTGATCTTACGGTCCAGTTTGTTCTGCTCCTGCTGCAATTTGATCGCCTGCTGCGACTTGGTGCCGATGCCGGATACCGAAGTCTGTTTTCGCGCTTCACGCTGAATCCGTTTGGGATTCTTAGCAGTCTCTTTTACAACAGTGTCCACAGCCGGGCTGAAATGAAGTCCTGTGTAGTATCTAAGAACATATTCGAACAGTTCGTAATCTTTCGGTTCTGCTCCGAAGACCACTCTCGCGGCTGTCACCTTACGGTTCTCGATCACCTCGAAAACACCTACCCAAAACGGTTCCTCAAAATACACAGTCAGGTTACAACTTATCTTGCCCATGACAATCCCTCCTTTAAGATTGATGAGCAAAGAACGGACAACCCGGAGGGGCAGGTTACTTACCCTGAAGAACAGGACGGCCGGGCTACCTACCGGCTCTGGCATATCTTGCGGTATGCGTTGCGTTTTTATCCTTGCATGTTACATGATAATTATATCATCACCATAATGTAGTCGTACTTACTGGAATTTAAAAATCTATAAATCTACCGAATAATACTGACTGATTCTACCTTCATTATAGTTATCTGCCTCAAAAAGCAGTATCCCTCTGTTTTTCTTTATTGTAGCCGCTGAAGCAAGATTATCCTTATAACATCCAAGAATCACTCTCTTCATGCCTTTCTGTTTGCAGACAGATAATGCATATCCCAACATTTCTGTAGCGTATCCTTTATTTCTTTCAGATGGTCTTACACCATATCCGATATCCCCACATTTATTTCTGAGTGATTCTTCCAACTCATATCTTATGCTTAACAGCCCTATCAGTTGATCATCATTTAAGCATAAATACATAAGTGATCTTCCCCATTCTTCATTACCGATAGAAGCATTCTTATGTATATTCCGAACCCAGTCAGAAAATTCTCCAGCCAACATACCCACACTTGCACTGATGCTATTTTCACCATTGGACCGATGTTCCGAAACATAAGCCATTAGCATATCTTTATCGCTTAATTCAGGAAGCCTGTATATCATACTTCTCTCCCTCAATAGAACGTTATTCTGCCGATTATCTGTACCAAGGGTTTCCCCCGTTTCATGTTCATTATACCATCTCAAAATGTTCGTATATGAGGGCAAAAAACAAAAAGGACTGAAATTGTCTTATTTCCAGTCCTTTCAGTCATACATATCGTAATTGTATGATTATCATGTGCCCACAGGACATTTACGATATTAGTCGTAAACGAAAGTTTTGAACGAACACGCGATCTTCACTACACTTCCGATATAACGCGCTAATGAACTCTTCACGTCCTGTCCACTTCGTAAGCAATATACTCATGATCAAACTCATAACCAAGTTTTTCAGCCAGGCGAACGGAGTTCATATTTTGCGCATCCCAACTTGGATACAGATTTTCTTTCAGACACCTGAGAATAAGTGCTGAGCAAGCAATTGTTGCAAGATGATTCCTTCTTTCAGATTCAACAGTATCGACTTCTATTTCTATTCCTTCTTTGTATCTGGTATAAGAGGATGCACCGGATACAATTCTGTCATCCTTCAAAATAACTATTCCACGGCCAAGGTCAAGATACTGCTTCTTATCCGCAAAAGAAGAAACAAAATCTCTTGTCACAGGGTCTTCCATACACTTGTCATAGAGATCTGAATCTATTTCTTTTATCTCATACCCATTGGGAAGCATGTCCATGTTCTTTTGCAAAGCTGCTGTATCAAATTTGGTATCCTTCCTGATAGCATATCTCGTTACTTTCCTGACATTGGAATATACCTCTTCTATCAGAGCAGCCCATGCTTCGTTCTGAGGAGTTATAATCGCAAAGCCATCCGGCTTGTTCTCTAAGAGTTCCCGGTTTGGCTGTCCTGCCACAAAACCAAAACAACCTACATATGCAAAAGCAGATACCGGATCGTCGGGATCTGTAACATAAATCCTTCCCATAACCTTTTGAAGACAAGAATAGATCAATGTTTCCTGCCAACCAGCAAATAAATCTTTCACCTTAGATGTATCATTTAACTCCACAACCATTTTCACGCCACCAAACTCATATAAACTGAATTATTCTATACAATATAATTCTTAGTTCATTAACTTCGTGAGATAACGTTCTATCGTTCATCCCGACAAACTTGAATTTGTTAAATTCATTTTCTACATAAACAATGTAAAATTGTTCCGTCTTCTGGTTTGTATATGTTTCCTTTTTCGCAAAGGATTACATTCAAACCTGCTTGGCTTGCAAACTTCGTCAAATCAGCCGCCTCAAAGGCTTCCCAGTATATTTCAGCATTTGCATAAGGATAAAACTTCTGACCATCCAAGCAATTTGAATAGTGCTCCATCAAATAATTATAATCGTGTGTTGAAAAACTGCATAGTCCACCATTCTTAAGGACTCGTTTGCATTCCGATAAAAACCTTTTCTTAAATTCGTTTCCATACAACAATCCAAATGTTTGTGCCCAAATCAGCACAACATCAAATGAACCTGCTGAAAAATTCAGATGTTCCCCATCATATTCATAAAATGAAATATTACATCCTTTATCGGTAGATAACTGTTTTACTTGTGTTATTACTTCTTTTGAAATGTCAATTCCGACTACATCATATCCCAAATCGGTTAATGCAAATGCTTCTCGCCCTAAACCACAACCAATATCTAATATTCTAGCACCCGAAGGAAAAAACTTAATAACAGATTGTTCCCATTCTTTTAATGCTAAATTCCAATTCTGCATTTCATCAACATTCTTTTTATCTTCATACCACTCTACAACGATGTTGTTCATATCACACTCACCCTCATCAAATCCCGATTTGTCTAAAAACTGTTGATTTTCTGTACCAAGGGTTGCCCCCGTTTCATGTTCATTATATCATCTCAAAATGTTCGTAAAGGAGAGGCGATAAACGAAAACGACGACCGGATCGCTTACTATCCAATCGTCGTTTCTTGGGCGCATCTTTCGCGTTTCTATTTCAACTTTTGTTAAATGCTTGTTAAATCCCGTTTTTTGATTTAACAATTTTTCGCAAACCCTTAATTTTCAGTGGTTTCAAGACACGCTTTTTAGTTTTGTGTAGTCAGGACAATTAGGATATTTGTCGGAAACGAAAGATTTGAACGAATGCGTTTTTTATACTATTGCCGAGGATCCCAGACGTCTTGCCATGCGAGTGTCGGCATCTGCCCTTTCCAACTAAACGGAAGCCAGACGTAATTTCCTTTTGAAGTGTCGGCCTTTCCCATAAGCGGCGCAGACATCAGCAGCCGAATATCCTTCATCTTAGGCTTCAGACTTTTATCCACTCGACTGTAGATTACTCGATATAGACTTTCGTATACATCTTTTGTCACCACAAAATCAGGCACCCATCGGTCCGCCATCATGATCAGTTTATCAGTACCTCGGATTTGGAATACGTGGCTGCACTGACTATTAAATGTAGCCGAGCTGTCATCATTTGTACAAGGATCTCCAAGTACGGTAAATGGTCCCATCCAATCATCTGATACCGCGATCTCAGATGGATTAGGAACATATCCGGTCATTCCGGATGTAATCAGATAATGCTTGCCGTTGTGCATGAAATGTGCCGGTGCTTCACGTGTAAGCGGTGGTTTTCTCGTTTCGTAGACCACAGCATATTCATCTATCACATCTGTAAAAGAATCATTGAGCTTAGCTACCAGAAGTTGTTCATGATTGGATTCAAAATATATGTATGCGGTGTTTGTACTGTCGTCAAGTGCCAGATCAAAATCGCCGACTCGATTGCCATACGGCTGAAGGAACGGATGAATTACTTCATACGGTCCCATAAGATTGTCAGACGTCAAAACCGCGTAATGATCCGTATCGCAATATTTGACCCAGAGAACATACTTCCCTGTTTTTGGATTTTTTATCAGATGCGGGCGATCTAATCTCCGATTAGGATGGAAGATGCTTTTCTTATTATTTGGTTCCGGTTCAATGATATGCTTCTCATATTTCCAGTTAATCAGGTCCCTACTGGAATAGATACGAATTCCCCATGTCCAGAGCTTCCCTTTTTTCCGGGTATGACTCTTATCTTCACCAATCCAATAATACACATTGTCCTCAAAGTACATTGTACCGCCGTGTGCTTCGATTCGATTTCCATCTGTATCCAGCCATTCATGCCCGGGAAATACCTTATTATCCATACAAGTACCCCCTCCCATTCATCATTACACAATCACAATTCATCTTTGATTATCACAACACTTGTTTTCTTATTGTGATTTGATTATAGTATCTGTAAATAACCTAAACAACCATCAATATTTCAACATTTGTCGTGATAATAATATGAATACAAAAAATAATCAGCGCTCCAGAAATACAGATGAAAGAATCGTTCGTGCGACGTTTGAACTCTCTGCAAAAGAGAATCGACCGCTAAATCGGATCACAGTCCGAGAAATCTGTGAAGTAGCTCAGATCAACCGGTCTACTTTCTACGCCCACTATATGGATGTATATGATGTGGTAGAAAAAGCAGAGCGTACGATGGCTGAGGAACTTACCAAGAGCTTTACTAAGGAGCTATCCAAAGGAAAGAAATTGGACACCTGTTTTGTGTCTCTTTTTTCGTTCGTGAAGGAGAATAAAGAATTCTATAAGTTATACTTAAGCTCTTCCTCAAGATCCGGAACCATCGGTATAGCCTGGGACATGTTACACGAATGGACAGAATCCATCTCATACCATCAATTCGGGTACAAGAACGAAGAAGAAATGAAATATCACGGAGAATTCTTCATTAACGGTCTGAGTGCCATGCTGCGCCGCTGGGTGGAACTGGACTGTCCCGAATCTCCCCAGCAAATGTATGAATATCTGAAAAGACAGCATACCCCTCGAATCAACATGTTCTGACTTGAAGTCAGGCTTTGAAGCTTCATATGTGTTATAGAATATAAAAGTACCCCCATTCATTGTACAGCGATTTTCCGGTTTCCCATTTTGATATAGTCTTAATAGATACTCCAAGTTTTTCGGCTAGACCTGCCTGTGTAAGATTTTTCTCTTTTCTTTTCTTGGCTATGAAATTACCAATTTCCATCTGATTCATTCAGGAATCCTCCTTTGTTTATATTGGCCTCATCATAGTATTCACATCTTTCAAATCCCATCCCTCATAAAGCGAATACTGGCGGATTTTACTAATTCCACTCATTTTCTATCAAAAAGAGAACTGTAATCTGATTATTTTATAAACTATGATAGTAAGGGCAAATATTCTCATAATGCCCGTCCTTCATCCTGAATCCTCCAGGTATTGTTCCAAGCTGTACAAAGCCCAAGCGCTCATACAAATGCCTTGCATGGACGTTGTTCTCGACAACAGCGTTGAACTGTAATACCTTGAATCCTATTTCTGCTGCCTTATTCAGGCAATCCAGAACTAATTTCTCGCCGATATGCTGTCCTCTGACTTGAGAGCTGACTGCATAACTCGCATTGCAGATATGTCCGCATCTGCCTATGTTATTAGGGTGAAGTATATAAAGACCTACGATTTTTCCATCGTCATCTGCCACTCCTGTATAGCTCTGTGATTCAAAGAATGCCCTACCGGTCGCCTCATTAAGGACTTCTTCCTGAGGGAAGGCAATTCCTTCTTCTACAATCTCATTCCAGATAGCAACCATCTGCTCAATGTCTTTATCTTTGAACTTGCGTATTATCATCTTTACTCCGTTCCTGCTGTATATTATCTTATCCAACACTCTATATCTTTTGCTGCATCATATTTCTCGAAAGCAGCCCTTCCTTCTTCAAGTACGGCATTAAGATCAATATCGTTCTCAAAGCAGTAGACTACAACCAGAATATCTTTTGCTTCATCTGTTACCATTGCCCGTGTAGAATCAGACATCGAGGACCCAAAGATGCCTTCATCGTCGGCTAAAACAAGCATATTTTCCATATCAAGGTATTCTTTGCCGATTCCTTCATATCCCTCGCCTTGTCCGGCTTTTCTCAGTGCGATTGGCCCATGGATCTTCGAGAGGTCATAAGAACCAACTGAAAGACCGCTCTTTACGGAGAGAAGATTATTAACATCAACTACTGAATTGATATGATAGAGTTCATCTTCGCGGCGGACGCGTCTGATAAGGGATTCTGATGACACCCTGTATCTTCCGGGATTCCTGCCAAACGCCTTATATGCAGCACGGCTTCCTCTTATACCGGGAATCTCACTCCATTCCTTACCTTCAATCTCTTTCCTGACTTGAGGCAAAATTTCACCATCCATATAACTCCAGAACGCATCGTCAGAATCCTTGACGTTCGCTTTGAAAGTCATTAAGCCCAGTCGGATCTCCGGATAGACCTCAAATAAGCTTTTTTCTATTGATACATCGTATGACATTATTCGTTTCCTTTATGAAAAACAAGTGTATAAAGCTGATAATATTCCTTTCTATCACAGATCCTTTATTATCAATTCATATCGATTCATTACATAATCCACAACGAGATCTCTTTTGATCTTCATATTTGTCTGGTTAAACGCCTCTATTGCCATCTCGCGGGTAAGCACGGGGATATACTTCTTACATTCCGGGTGCGACTCGATCAATTCCCTGAATAAGCGTATGAGCAAATCACTCCTCACTTCGCCTTCAGGGTATCCTTTTGATATCAAGGCCATATTATGGTCAAAACAGGGGGCCAAAGATATATATTCACCTGTTTCTTGATTTCTTAATAGACCAAAATTTGCCGTATGTCTGTCCGGATTAAGTACAAGTGCATCCAGGAATACCATCTTGATAAAGTCCGGCAATGCAGCGGGACACAGTTTATCGAGCTCTGCAAAGATATCCTCGTAGTCCTCATTATCCCCCATAAATGAAAGAGCCGGTTCAAAGTTGGTCTTTCCTTCGGTAAAATCAAGCGTTTTGACATATCCTTTTCCATCCCATTTATACACAGCACACGGGATATCTAGGATCTTACACAGATTTGAAATATACACCTCGGAAAAGGCTTCAAATTGTGTCGCTTTCTTATAAAGCCACCACTGTCCATCTGTTATCTTCCAACACTTTTCAAAGCTACCGATATTTGTAAGTTCAGCGGCCAGCGCCTTGGGGTTGTCTGCTACATAATTAAATGATCGTGAACTTCCTGTCAGTGCCAGTTTCGCAATGGATTTGGATGCCCTCTTTCTGTAATATGCCTCACCAAAGCAAACCTTAGCATACTCCAGGTCGCTACCTACAGGCCTTATCCAGTAATTATCCGTGATAGTTGCACCATTAGCACGTACAACGGTAGCGACATCGTCACGTTCTTGCATCCTGAGAGCTTTTTTGAGCACACGTGAATTGGGACGATGTGAATCCACTGCTCTGGTCTCGAGCCACATATCGGCATTGCTCACTCTCCTCAGAAACTGAGGGAGCAATCCAGGGTCGAGGACTCGTAACTCCTTGTTACTCCAAACGGCAACGAGTGTATCTCCGCTCAATATCTCATAATCCTGCAAACACATAATAATCCACCAACATTTCTTTAGTGCTGTTTTCTGATGATTTTCTAAACTAAGGATTTCCCTCGTTACATGATCATTATATCACCAAAAAAGTTCGTAATTGAGGGACATGGAATGAAAACGACGATCGGATCGCTTAATATCCAATCGTCGTTCCATGGGCGCATCTTTCGCGTTACTATTATTACTTTTGTTAAATGCTTGTTAAATCCCGTTATTTGATTTAACAATTTCTCGCAAACCCTTTATTTGCAAGGGTTTCCAGACACGCTTTTTAGTTTTGTGTAGTCAGGACATTTAGGATATTAGCCGGAATCGTAAGTTTTGAACGAACACGCGCTCTTTCTGATCTTATCACAATCCATTAATCCATTCTCTCAGAGCATCTTCGGAAACCCCGCCATCAAATCTTTTTCCTTCGATCCAATTTCCGTTTCCGGAAAGATCAGCAAGAGTAGATCCGCTTTTTCCAATACCGCTGCTTCCTGAGGTACAGAATGGGATCATTATAATATCTCCAAAATCATAACTCTCAACAAAGGTATCCATAATGCGTGGTTCCTGCCCCCACCAGATCGGATAGCCTATATAGATTTTGGAATATTTTGTAATATCAATGCTTTCACTTGCAATACCGGGTCTTACAGAAGCATCGTTCTGTTCTTTTGATGTTCGGCTGTTATTATCATTATAATTCAGGTCCTCGTCAGAATAAGGCTCTGCAGCAACTATTTCATACAGATCTGCATTTTCGATAGTAGCGATCTTTTCTGCAACTCCTTTTGTTGTACCGGTTGCTGAAAAAACAACTACGAGGACATCAGTTTCCGACTCTGTATCCTCCTGTTTGGGCTGAGTACTTTCTTCAGTTTCTGTTGTAGCCTCGGTTGTGCTTTGGACTGTCGTCTCAGCACTCTCTTTTGTATCCGCCTGTGTCTGTGTGCTCTCTATAGTAACGTTATCTGCATTTTCGGCTTGTGTATGATCCGCACTGCTTCCGCAGGCAGAAAGAGCAAAGCACATGCAAAACACCAATAATAATGCAGCCGCTGTTTTTATTTTTCTCACACTGTGTCGTCTCCTTTATTTCATACTACCGAAATCTTCATTAGATACCGGTTCACTCTTCATTCCACACTTCTTTTGCCAGTCTGAACACTGCCCACCCTTTTGGCCAGCCTACATACATCGTTGCGTGGGTAATGATTGCTGCGATCTCTTCCTTCGTCACACCGTGGTCTTTTGCGTTCTGCAGGTGATACTGCAGGGAAGAATCCGTAATACCTGACGCCATAAGGCTTACCACTGTGATGATGCATTTTGTCTTCACATCAATGGCTTCGTCATTCCACACCTCACCGAACAGTACATCATCATTCAGATGCGCAAACATCGGTGCAAATTCACCAAGCTGGTTTCTTCCCGCTGTCTGTACGATTTTCTTACCCATGCTCCGTCCCTTCCTTTCTATTCTCTGATAAAACTTTTATCTGATTCAGGCATAGTGTCATCAGACTTATATCTTTCTACTGTCATATGAAGATCATACTTTTTTCTAAGTTCAATGATTGTTTTCATCATAGGAGAGCCGTGATGAATATCGATAGCCTTCTGATCTTCCCAGCTGTCAATAAGCAGTATGGTTTCAGGATCATCAAGTGACTGAAAGTATTCATACTTCAGATTTCCGGCCTCATTTCTAATATCAGCCACTGTTCCTCGGGATATCATTTCTTCTGCAAATTTCTTCGCAGCGCCACTTTTACCTTTGTACCGGATATTAACAGTAATACTCATAGGTTAGCCCCTTTCATTTGGCAATAGCTCACAATACTTCGGCAAGCCACTTCTTTATCTCACTCTCATTCGGGCGGTTGATCTGTCTGCCCTTTTCCCATTTCGCGTTGCTTGCTGAAAAGCATGCCACTAAAACCTTCTTCATTATATTTCTTCCGTACAAGTCTGCGTTGTTATGCACTAAATTGCGGGTTATCTTTTCGCTCCAATCTCGAAACTCAGCACCACATTCTTTTTCCCCAACATCTCCGCTAATTCCTGCTCCGTTTTACCCGTAATCCTGCCAAGCCTTGTATATGCCCAGGAATTGGAACCATAAAACACGACAACCTGATTCCCTGAGTACAGAACGATATCTCCGGCTTTTGTAGTCGTCTGCTCATCGCTTCTCGGAATACTCTGTCCGATAGAACCGACCTGCTCAAACCCTCCATACATGGACATATTGATCTCAAGTTCACCGGAAGCTGCCAGCTTCCTAATAGCATCAACGGACTCATTATTCTCCCATGCAACGCTGACCTCGGTTCCATCAATCTTCATTATCAGTTCCATATTCTCTGCATCTGTCTCCTGTGTCAGATCTGTCGGTTTCTCAGGCTTACTTGTATCCGAAGTCTCCGGTAAGGCAGATTGAACCTCTGTATTGTCAGGTTCAGTCTGCGAAAAAACGGATGATTCCTCTTTTATCTCCGGATCTGTTATAACTTCCGGTGTCTTTCTTTCGCACCCTGCAAATATCAGCACAAGTGCCAGCACAAAGACTATGCAGATCTTCGGTCCAACTTGTTTGCGCATCTTCAGACACCTCGCTCTTTACAGGTTTTTTCCCATTTCGTAAGCCTTGTCCATGGATGTGTTGCCCAGCACTTCTTTTGCTTCTGTTACCCCGCCGCCAAATACACATCCGGCAAGCCTTGCTTTAGGAAAGCATTCTATCCAGCCTTCAAGACCGCTTTTCGCTCTCTGCCAGACATACTCCTCATCTTCAGCAGCCGCCGCAATAAAGTAAACGTCACGGAATACATAATCCGTTGTAAACAGAGGATTGCCCCTGTCGAGCATAGTCTTCATCTGTCCGCTCATCTCGTAATAATAGATCGGCGTGGCAAAAACCAGGACATCCGCTTTTTCCATCTTTTGCTCGATCAGATCCGCATCATCACGGATCACGCATCTCTTAGTTTTCTGACAAGCAAAGCAGCCTCTGCAGAACTTTATATCTTTATCCTTAAGGCTTATAATCTCTACTTCGTTGCCTGCGTCCTTTGCACCCCGGGCAAACTCATTGGCCAGAAGCTCAGAATTGCTACCTGTACGCGGACTGGTAGATATGACCAAAACATTTTTACCCATAATCTTCATAACCTCCGGTCACTTAAGATACTCATTAAAGAAGCTTTCCATCCTATCAAAAGGAATATAATCCTTATCACCGCCGTCATACAGGTCTGTGTGCACAGCATCCGGAATAATCAGGAGTTCTTTGTTGTCTCCGTTCAGAAGCTTGAAAGCATCCTGACTCATATAGCAGGAATGAGCCTTTTCGCCGTGTATCATAAGCACGGCACTGTCTATCTCTCCCGCATAGGTGAACAGCCTTGTATTTGCAAGGGATGTTCCTGCCTGAACGGTCCATCCTTCATTGGAATTCAGTGAGCGGACATGATAGCCTCTGTCAGTCTTATAGTAATCGTAATAGTCCTTCACAAAAAACGGTGCGTCTTCAGGAAGCGGATCGACTACACCACCGGCCCTCACGTAGCTGCCATTCCTGTAGTCTTCCGTACGCTGTTTGCTGACTGCTTCTCTTGCTGCTTTTCTTGCTTCTTTGCTGTCAGCAGAATCAAAATATCCGTTGCCTGCAACACGGGACATGTCATACATAGTTGATGTGACGGTTGCCTTGATTCTTGTATCCGCACATGCAGTCTGAAGTGCCATGCCGCCCCAGCCGCAGATACCGATGATGCCGATACGCTCCGGATCCACATTGTCCTGTACGGAAAGAAAATCAACAGCAGCCTGGAAATCTTCTACGTCAATATCAGGTGAATGCATCGCTCTCGGAAATCCGCCTGACTCTCCCGTAAAGGAAGGATCGAATGCTATCGTAATAAATCCTCTTTCAGCCATTGTCTGGGCATAAAGCCCCGATGCCTGCTCCTTACATGCTCCGAAGGGACCGGAAACAGCGATCGCAGGAAGCTTTCCGGATGCATCCTTAGGTACATACATGTCCGCCACCAGCGTGATGCCAAAATGATTTACAAAGGTCACCTTGCTGTGACTCACTTTTTCACTTTTAGGGAAAGTCTTGTCCCACTCCTGTGTCAATTTAAGTTCTTCAGTCTTCATCATGATATGTTGCCTCCGTATTATTTGTTTGCCTGTTTCATATCCTTTTCCGTGACACGGATCAGAACGTCCAGCAGATCTACCTTCCTTCCGCTCTCATGCAGCTCATCCATAAGCCTGCACCGGTGTTTCTTCATCAGATGTAAGGCTCCTTCCATATTCCCTGATTCACACATTCCGGTGATCTCGTCTACCGTCCTGTTGCTGCATCCGGCGTCGGTCAGGTTTTGTTTTAATCGTATCTGATCCACAGAAATCCTCACATCCATATGCTTTTCCGTTCTTTACATTTCCATCTTAATCGCTTGTGGCATCCCTCGCTAATGGTTATAATGAATATCGTGATATTCCGATTCGGCATATCATAGAAAAGGCGGTGCTGATATGGAGATACGGACCCTCAGATACTTTCTTGCAGTAGCAAGGGAAGAAAACATGTCGCGGGCAGCGGAAATACTACATGTAACCCAGCCGACGCTGTCCAAACAATTAAAGTCCCTGGAAGATGAACTCGGCAAGAAATTATTTACAAGACACAGCTTCAGTATCCGTCTTACAGACGAAGGCATTCTCCTCAGAAACCGTGCCGAAGACCTTATAAGCATGGCCGACAAGATAGAGAAGGAATTTGTTTCCCTCGACGACATCACAGGCGGCGAACTTTATCTGGGACTGGCAGAGTCCTTTCAGATCAAGCATCTTGCCAAAGTGATCAAAGAATTTAAGACCCGCTATCCGAATCTGCACTACCACATCACCAGCGGAGATACAGAGCAGATAGCGGACAAGCTCGATAAGGGCTTGCTTGATTTTCTTGTCCTTGCAGAATATCCCGACAGTCACAAATATGAATTTATAGAATTCCCCGAAAGCGACAGATGGGGTCTCGTGATACCGAAAGACGATCCCCTGGCAGGCAAAAAATCAATCCGTGCAAAAGATCTTGCGGGACTGCCTTTATTCTGCTCAGAGCAGGCATGGAATAATGAAGTAAAAGAATGGGCAGGCTCAGATTTTTCCAAGATGAAACTCGAAGGCTCTTTCCGCCTGTCCTATAACGGTTCCATTTTCGCAAAAGAAGGTCTTGGATATCTGCTGACCTTTGATCACCTCGTTGATACATCTGACAGCAGCGGTCTTGTATTCCGTCCTTTGACTCCAAAACTTGAGACAAAGCTTTATTTCGCATGGAACAGATATCAGGCCTTCACTCCGATTGCCGAACGCTTCCTTGAACAGCTTCAAAGATCGTTTGTTGAAAACAGTAAAGACAAAAAGTAAAGATCAGCAGAATTGCCTGGTGATCTTTGCTCTTGAAAATACTACTCACGTATCAACGATGATACATCGCTATCACGATTAACTGTCTATTTTCTAAACTAAGGATTTCCCTCGTTACATGATCATTATATCACCAAAAAAGTTCTTAATTGAGGGACATGGAATGAAAACGACGACCGGATCGCTTACTATCCAATCGTCGTTCCATGGGCGCATCTTTCGCGTTTCTATTCAACTTTTGTTAAATGCTTGTTAAATCCCGTTATTTGATTTAACAATTTCTCGCAAACCCTTTATTTATAGGGGTTTCAAGACACGCTTTTTAGATTTGTGTAGCTAGGACAATTATGATATAAGTCGGAATCGAAAGATTTGAACGAATGCGCTCACCGATTTTTGTCGATAATATTGCGATTTACCGGCTTAACCGAAACGTGTATTAATCGATGAATCATAGAACGGGCAGTCAAACTTCAGCATGATATCGATTATCCGATTCAGATTATCCATTTCAACGCCGTAGCAATCGACCCGCACGAACTGATCCGTCATCGTCAGTTCAAAGCTCTGACTGCCTTTCTCGAAGAAGTTTCCGTCCTTCTTCCACGATTTGAATTCTTCTTCAAAAGCACTTCGGATCTCGTCGATCGGAAGTGAACACAGTCCATCCACTTCCTCACCATCGGATAAAGCCAGGTAGATCTCTTTTGGCGTCTGTGTAAGCGTCTTCTTCGTTTTCCAGAACGACATGTCATAGCTCATCAGGAATACCTCCGTTTTCGATGTATCTTTGGACTCTCGACTCAAAATCCCCAAACAATCTTCTGTCCGCCGGGTGGTCAAAAAACTCCTGATACTTCTTTACTACCTCGCGCCAGGAAGGCGGATCCTTTAGCAGAGCATAACTCAAATGGCACCACCAGATATTATCCACATATCCGTATTTCTTCTGATACTCATGGTCCTCCCAATGACTAACGAATTTCTCCAGCGTATCGTTTTCTTCCCAGAACGGTTCGACAAGTCTCTCCAGCACACTGATGACATCCTCCACCACATCTTCCAGCCGGGTATTTTCAGTAAGATATATTTGGAATTCTCTGTGATCCATGATATGGACGATGTTACACATATTACTTCTGAAAGATACACTATATTTGTTATACTTGTACCCTCGAAGATAGTCCATCACTTTTGCCAGATCTTCGATAGCAAAACCGAAAAAAATCCCAGGTAATACTGGTTTTTCCCCGGCACTTTCGTCTCATACATCCAAGTATGCTGTAAACATTCTCCGTTCTTGCGGGAATACCAGAACTTCTTTTGTCGCTTGAAGCCGAGATCCGACAGTCTTTGTGTCACCAAACGATCCAATTCTTTCAATTTGTCTGAAATAAGATTATCCATACTGTTCTTTCTCCAACTTTATTTTTCCGAATGTCTTAGCGGTCTTTCACTTGATCAATATCTTCTTATTCTTCCCAAGTACATACATCGGATCTTTTTTATGTCGGTTGAACCAATTTTGGATAAACGGAATACACTTGGTCTCAGATACTTTCGGTGCGCCTTGCGGAAAGATCCGGGTCTCAGGGACAGGCCGGCACGAACCGATGGAGCTGTTCGCGAACATCTTCGATTTTGATAATACTGTCCAGCTGATCCCGCCAAATTCGATCCTGCTTCCTGTCGGATACGGGATCGAGTCACATATCACGACCGGCAGCATATCATAGTTACTTGCATACGCATATCCTTCGGCGAGACTTTTCCAATCGGTTTTTTCACCCATGACAACGATCTCGCCCCCATTCCCGGCTAAGATCCAGCCCGAGCTTCTGGACGAAATAAGATAACTGTACTTATCGTATTCTTTTCTGGTTAATAATGAAATATCTACTGCCTTCATCGTATCCTCCTCAAGATCGTTTTTTTCCTCATATCATGCGATGAATCTTATTCCTACATTTTCCGGATGATATCACAGACCTATATAATCCAGATCCGCCTCGATATACTTATTCCGATCAACTCTCATCCCACACCGTTCTGCATATCTTACTAATCCAAGAGACCAAAAATCAGCACATAGATAGTAATCTAATTTAAACTTTCTAATAGAGCTGATCCGATTATTCAAAGCCTCATTAAATCTGATGCAATCTCATTTTTCAACAGCAAGCATCATCTCATGGAGATACTGCATATCGTCACATTGTATTTCAAAGGATTGATTTGCCAAAAGCTTATTTAATTCATGCCCTTCTTCAGCAACGATACGAACCAGTTCCGGTCTTTCGACGATCAGAGCATAGTATCCGAATACTCCGCTGTTCTTTGAAGAAATTATGCTCTTTTTAGTATTGTCCGTTTCTTCCGTTTTGTTTGCCTCTTCCAAACATTCACAGAACAGATCCAGCATGCTATAGTTCTTTTCAATAAAACCATCTTTGTTTTTCCTGATGAATAATACTTCCAAGATCTGACGATACGCCAAGCAAAGAGATAGCATACATTTGATTTTATCATTTTCTTTATCGTGATGGTCAAGAAGTTCCTCTATTTTAGTAAATCTTGCATTTTCGTGGGAGAGAATAATATCCTTTCTCTTTTCCCATTTATCAGTTTGTATTCAATTTTTTTCATTTATTCTTCACCATTTTCTATCCCATTCTCTTCTTATTCTTTCCAAATTGCAGCCGGTATAGACATCGTACTGTTCGATTGTATGAACAAAAAATCAGAACTCAAGCGGACAATTCAGCCTCTTCGAAAACCAAATTATACTATTCCCGACAAAGGGAAGCCCTCTGTCCTAAGTATTATATCATCTGTTCAACATCCTGAGCCATTAAAACTCTTCATAAAGATACTGCATCGAGCATTGAACAGCCTCTAACAAAAAACAGATAACCGACTTGACTATAACTCAATACAGTATAACGCCAGTATCCGAATAAATGATTTCATCGTCATCAACAAATGATGCGATTTCACACCAGTCACAGATATTTTTATGTCCATCCCCAACATTATGAGAAAGATTATCTTCACCTGTCGGATCATCAAATAGATCTTTTAAAATGAACCCATTCTCAATTACTATCATTTCTCCATATGGAATTGCATCGTTATATCCGGCCAAGACAAACTTGTCTGCTTTTGCAAATTCAATCCATTTAGAAGCCGATATGCAAGAATATGCGCCGGTTAGGTCTTCAAAAACAGACCAACCATCATTCTCATAAGCAAATAAGCATTTGCCCTTCCACCGACCATTTCCGTCAATACAATTGCCAACAGCATCCAGGTATTTAGATTCAACTCTTACGGCAAACGATTTTCTGTTCCAAGTTTCCAAACGCTTAATTGCACTTTCTAAGTCTATGTTTATTCTGAAATAACTTGGATTCATTTTGGTTCATCCCTCCTCGAAATAGTTTTTAGGGAAATTAAAGTGCCCTATCGTTAGTTGAAATAGATTAAAATATACCCGACGAAGGATCGTCCTTCGGTCTGGCTCCATTATAGCAATTTCAGACTAAGATTACCCTATGCATTTTCAGGCAAAAAACTAAGGACTGGAAACGTCATATTTCCAGTCCTTTCAGTCATACATATCCTAATTGTATGATTATCATGTGTCCACAGTACATTTACGATATTAGTCGGAAACGAAAGTTTTGAACGAACGTGCGCTCTTCACATTAATCCTTTTGTGTATACTCGATACAATATAATTCTTAGTTATTCTTCATGTAATACTCCCTCAAAATAACGCTTATCTTCTCTTATATGTCTTGTTATAAACTATGGTCATAAAAACGATGCAGACAAGGGCGATCGTCAGGATATAGAGGGTTGACCCCGCTCCTGTAAAAGTCGTCCCGAATGACTTGGCATTAAAACTGAACACCTCTCTGATCGAAGATATAAAAGCACCGTTATCCAGTCCTTTTATATCACTATCGATATTCTCTGTGACTCCTTTGAGAAGATCGTTTCGCAACATGGAAGTGATGTGGCTTGCAGGAAACAGATTGCAGAAAGACATGACGCTGTCAGAAAACCGTGACAAGGGAATATATGCGCCGATAACAAATCCTGAAGCGGCCGACAGTATACCGAAAAGAGCAGAGCTGGTGGAAGAGGATCTTATAAGGAGCATAATGACCATAAAGAGCGCTGTCGAAGACAGTGATCCCAGGAGAATGGTCAAGTAACACGAGGCAATAGATATTGCCGGCATATGCATATCACCCATTATGTTGAGAATGATAAGACCTATTGTCATGATAAGACTTGTCATAAAAAAAGCGGATATTCCTGACGCCGTAAAGTAGGAGAGGATGATCTTCCATCTCTTTATCGGGGTGGAAAGAATATCGCTGTCAACGCCGGATTCCCTGTCTTTAACGATCGTCTGAAGACATGTGTAAGGTACAGTGATCGTGGCGGATCCGAGAATGCCTGAAAGCAGGATTCCGTTTACGAACATGTCTATGTGTTTTCCATCGACGATATTTTCAAGTCCATTCATCGTACCCGTCAAAGCATCTGTGAAAGTGCCCTTAAGGAACAGAAGATATAGGGCGAATACGATGATCGATGTCAAGAGTGAAAAGAATATCGCGAAGATGTCCTTATAAAATACGAGAAGATTTCTTCTGGTTAATCCAATAAAGTCTTTCATTTATGCAAGTTCCTTTCCTGTGAGGTTTAAGAATACGTCATCCATGGTTCCCTTGATGTATTCATAATCCCGGATATATTCTTTATGCTCGTATATAAAGTCTGTTAAGATCCTGTCTGTCTGAATATTGTAGTGATCCGCGTCATATGAGAAAACGTTGCTGATGGTCGAGATCAGTGTTTCTGCTTCAGCGTTCTCGGGTGTGTACCAGATCAGCCTGGAATGTGCGTACGAAGACTTCAGTTCAGCCGGTGTACCCTGTGAGACGATATGTCCTTTGTCCAGGATCACAACATTGTCGGCATCTCTTGTCTCTTCCATGTAGTGGGTGGTTAAGAAGATCGTCATTTTTTGTTCTTTTCTTAAGTAATTGATGTAGTCCCACACGAGTTTTCTGGACGTGGGATCCAGTCCCGTCGTCGGTTCATCAAGAAAGAGGATCTTCGGCTGGTTTATGAGCGCTCTCATGATGTCGACTCTTCTCCTCTGCCCTCCGGAGAGTTTATCATATCTCCGATTCCAGATTTCCCTCATCTCGAAACTTTCGGCAAAAGGCTCCAGTCTGTTTTGAATCTCTTTTTTTGAGAGTCCATAATAAGAACCTCTGGATATGAGATTGTCCTTAACGCTTAACCCCTTGTCCAATACAGAATTCTGGAAAACGATACCGTTGACTTTACGAATCCCGTCGTCCTCCTTACCCAGTTCATACCCCGCGACAAACGCCGTTCCTGAAGTTTTTTGCAGGATCGTTGTCAACATATTGATCGTTGTTGATTTTCCGGCTCCGTTCTCTCCCAGAAAAGCAAAAAGCTCTCCTTCTTCCACATCAAACGAGATTGAATCAACTGCGGTTTGTTCTTTGTACTTTTTGGTAAGATCTTTGACTTCGATGATTTTCATGCCGATTCCTCCTTTGCAAGGTCAATGTAACCTATCGGGAGGCATATGAAAACAGCCGCATTACCAAGTTGCGGGAAAGAGATACCAAGTTGCAGAAATCGGGTTATTCTTCGTCCCGTATGCCGTTCAAAGCTTTGTTGATCTTATTGTCATCACGCTTATAGATCCAGAGCGATACGGTCCACACAAAAGCATAGACCAGAAAGAAAATGACGGATACCATGATAAAACCGCTTAGTTTTGTGAACCATTTAAAGAACCATCCGAAAAGAACTATGATCAGATAGACACTCAGGAAGTGAATGATGATCTTTACTGTGAACTTATTCTTGAGGATATTTGTATCAATAAATAAAAGTATCGTCATGACAGAACAGAAGGCTCCGGCAAGGATCACCGACAGGATATGGAACCAGGACAGCGAAAAAGCTGACAGGTCATCGCCTAAGAAAACACTGTATACAAGCCCTTCGATAAGGATGCCGACAAAGATAGAGAAGGAGATTATCGCGGTCTGTTCAAACCAAAGTTTCAATTTATTCATCCTATTCCCAGCCTCCTCTTGACTTCTTTTGCATATCCTCTTGAAATAACCACGACTTCATCATTTATGAGCGTCGCATCTATCCTGCCACTTATCTGGGACTTCACGTTACGCACCTTTCTGAGGTTTACGATCATGGATTTGGAACACCTTACGAAGTAGCCGCCGAGCAGAACTTCGAGTTCATAGAGTCTGTATTTTGTGTCATAGCAGCCTTGTCTGGTATAGACAAATGTCTTTTTATCTACGGATTCGATATAGTAGACATTGGAAGCTTTGAGGATATAGGTTTTCCCATCCTTGCTGACGGCAAAGCCCTTGGCATCACCTTCCAGCAGTTCGACTGCACCGGAGATCTCATCTGTGATCTCCACAGCCTTGATTACGGCCTCTTCCTGATCTTTGCTGTCTACTTTTTCGATATGGACACGCATAAAAAGCTCCGATCGTAATTTGTTCTACAAGGTCATAGTATCATGAGCATTCTGAAGAATCAAACTGTGCCTCGCTTGCGTTTTTCATTTGGAAATGTAGTATTTCTTTAGAAAAACCGCCTCAGTAGGTTGTTAAACAACAACTGAATGAGACGGTTAAAATGTTGGCAAATATGAAAACGCAGGCGTTCGAACCCGGACAAATACCTATATGATGAAAATATATCTAAAAAATGGGCTTGTCATTGACCAAAAAGCAAAGGACCGGAAATGTCCTATTTCCAGTCCTTTCGGTCATACATATCGTAATTGTATGATTATCATGGCGGAGCCGGTGGGATTCGAACCCACGTGCCTTTTGGGCAAACGGTTTTCAAGACCGCCTCGTTATGACCGCTTCGATACAGCTCCATTTCTCGTAGCCTGCTAATTTTACTAACTTTCTTATGTGTTGTCAATAAAGCCACCATTCGCAAAGAAAAGCCCGGATATCTTACTTTTCCGATATCCGGGCAATTAGTCAGATAGTATGATTCACGAAGTCTTTTATAGCTTACGAAGAAGTATTCCAGAGATCAGCTCTGGATCAATTCCAGAAGTCTATCCAGATCATCATAGGAATAGTACTCTATAACGATTTGGCCCTTTCCCTTCTCCTCATCTTTAACTTTCAGTTTGACCTTCGTTCCATAATAAGAAGTAAGTCTGTGTTCCACATCTTTCGTACTGAGCGCAACAGCAGAGTTAGTATTGACGGTCTTCTTTTTTACGACCGGTTTGGGGTCAAGGATCTTCTTAACATACTCTTCCGCTTCACGAACGCTCATTTCCTTGATCATGACAACATCTGCCGCTTTCTTCTGCTCTTCTTTATCTGTAATAGCCAGAAGTGCCCGGGCATGACCTGCAGAAAGATCACCGTTTCGGATGAAATCCTGAAGAGATTCATCGATGTTCATCAATCTTAATGTATTGGCAATGGCAGGACGGCTTTTACCCAGTTTCTTTGCCAGTTTTTCCTGAGTCAGGCCATGCTGTTTCATAAGTGAATCCATAGCAAAAGCTTCTTCAAGCGGATTCAGGTCCTGTCTCTGGATGTTCTCGATCAAAGCCTGTTCCATCGTCTGCTGATCAGTAAGATCTCTTACAATTGCAGGAATCACCTTAAGACCGGCAAGCCTGGAAGCCCTCCAACGACGCTCACCTGCGACGATACGGTATCCAGATCCACGCTTCGCAACAATGATGGGCTGGATCACGCCATTTTCTTTTATTGAATCAGCCAGTTCAGAAAGCGCAACATCATCAAAGCGTTTTCTCGGTTGATCACTGTTTGGAGATATATCGTTGATCTTCAGTTCAACAACCGAATCTTTCGTTGTTTCCGGAATACCATCAACAGATAAAAGTGCACCTAATCCTTTTCCTAATCCCTTATTTGCAGCCATATTCTCACCTCATATATTGATGCTTATCTATCTTTTGTTCTCTTTATCACTTCTTGTGCTAATGCCTGATATGCAATCGCTCCCTTTGACTTCGGATCATAGTCACCTATCGTCTTACCGTGACTTGGGGCTTCAGCGAGACGAACATTTCTCGGAATATGTGTTTTAAATACCTTATCACCGAAATACTTTTCTACTTCTTCTACGACTTGCTTTGTCAGCTGGGTCCTGCTATCAAACATGGTGATCACTACACCCAGGATACCGACAACAGGATTGAGTTTTTTCTTTATCATGTTGATCGTATCCACGAGCTGCGTTAATCCTTCCAGCGCATAATATTCGCCTTGAATCGGAACAATTACTCCTTCACAAGCAGACAATGCGTTGATCGTAAGAAGGCCTAAGGAAGGCGGACAATCGATAATAATATAATCATATCTGTCGATTACCGGTTCAATTGCCCGCTTTAGGATCGTCTCACGACTGATTGCAGATACCAGTTCCACTTCCGCGCCGGCAAGATTGATATTCGTGGGACACATATCCACGCTTTTCACTTCTGTATTACGGATCACATTTTCGATGTTTTCCTCATTTACCAGAAGATCATAAACTGTGTTTTCAAGTTCCATCTTATCAAAACCGTATCCGCTGGTCGCATTACCCTGTGGATCAAGGTCTAAAATCAACACTTTTTTGCGTTTTGCTGCCAAAAAAGCACCAAGATTAACGGCAGTAGTCGTTTTTCCGACTCCACCTTTCTGATTTACTATTGAAATTACGTATCCCATATGTGCTCCTTTTATTATTTCTCTACTGATATATTATCAGATTTTTGCATTCTTCTATATGTCATTTCCTTTACATCTACAAATTTGTCCCATTGTTTCACGTGAAACAATTCTAAAATTTCGTAACAACGAGTTCGAGTTTGAAATTGGAAAAGAAAATGGATAATGTTTCACGTGAAACATTATCCATATCATATAATCAGAAACTAATCTCAGATATAAGAGTATTTAAATCAAATAATTACATATCCAGCTGAGCGAACTTCGCGTTAGCCTGGATGAATTCTTTACGAGGTTCAACCTGATCGCCCATGAGAAGTGTCATAGCCTCATCCGCAGCCTGGGCATCTTCGATCGTAACCTTGAGCAGCTTTCTGGTAGCCGGATTCATTGTTGTCTCCCAGAGCTGTTCGGAACTCATTTCACCAAGACCTTTATAACGCTGGATCTTCGGCTCCTTCCAACCGGTTTTCTGCTTGATTTCTTCAACTTCCTTATCATCATAAGCATAATAGCCTTCATTGCCCTGATATACTCGATAGAGCGGTGGGCAGGCGATATATGCATATCCGAGTTCTACGAGAGGACGCAGATAGCGAAAGAAGAAGGTGAGAAGAAGTGTACGGATATGGGATCCGTCAACATCGGCATCGGCCATGATAATTACTTTATGGTATCTGAGTTTCTCCGGATCGAAATCCTCGCCAATACCGGCACCAAGTGCCATAACTACCGGCTGGAGCTTCTCATTGCCGTAAACCTTATCAATACGTGCTTTCTCAACATTTAGCATCTTACCCCACAGAGGAAGAATAGCCTGATATTTTCTTTCACGTCCCTGCTTAGCAGATCCACCAGCGGAGTCTCCCTCAACGATGAAGATCTCGCAGAATGTCGGATCCTTTTCCTGGCAGTCAGCAAGCTTACCCGGAAGGGTATTGGACTCGAAAACGCTCTTTCTTCTGGTCATATCACGGGCTTTTCTAGCGGCCTCACGGGCACGGGAAGCGGAGAGGCATTTATCCATTACGATCTTCGCTACGTTCGGATTTTCCTCGAGATATTGGGCCAGCTTCTCAGACATAACATTCTCTACAAGCGTACGGATCTCGGCATTTCCCAACTTTGACTTTGTTTGACCTTCAAATTGCGGTTCCGGAAGTTTTACGCTAATGATTGCGCCGATACCTTCTCGGGTGTCTTCACCCTGGAGATTACGGTCGGAATCCTTGATAAACTTATACTTTCTCGCATAGTCGTTAATGACCTTTGTCAGGGCACTCTTAAAGCCGGTGAGGTGAGAACCGCCCTCGACTGTTGCGATGTTATTTGCGTAGGAATAAACGTTTTCCGCGAAGGAATCGTTATACTGGATTGCAACTTCTACGAAGCATTCTCCGCTTCTCTGGGCAATATAGATCGGTGGCTTGTGAAGCGCCTCTCTGTGGCGGTTCAGGTACTCTACGAAGGAGATGATACCACCATCATAATGCAGGATCTTATCTGCAGGTTCTTCCGCACGGTCATCACGCAGAATAATAGTGATTTCACGGTTCAGGAAGGCCATTTCACGGTAACGTGTGATCATGGCGTCAAAGTCGAAACGGCAGTCCGGGAAGATCTGCGGATCCGGTGTAAATACAGTTGTCGTACCGGTATCGTTCTCATCGCATTTACCGACGATCTCGAGGGGAGAAGTGGTCTTACCACGTTCAAACTCGATATGATAGATATTTCCTTCACGACGGACTTCTACGACCATTTTAGATGCAAGCGCATTAACTACGGAAGCACCTACACCGTGCAGACCGCCGGAAACGCTGTATGCGCCACCGCCAAACTTACCGCCGGCATGAAGTACGGTATGGACGACTTCAACTGTCGGAATACCCATTTTCGGGTGAATTCCTACCGGAATACCGGATCCGTTATCCTGTACGGTAACAGAACCGTCTGTATTAACAGTAACCTTAATGGTATCGCAACGGCCGGCAAGCGCCTCGTCGACAGAGTTCGCTACGATCTCGTATACGAGGTGATGAAGGCCACGAAGTGTCGTATCACCGATATACATACCCGGACGCTTACGTACGGCTTCCAGACCCTCCAGGACCTGAATGTCTTCTTCGTTATATTCCTTCTTGTTCGTGGTATCGAAATCGTCCTGACCCTGGGTCGCTACCTCAAGATCCTCCAAGGAGTCTTCAGCATAATCTTCCGTAAGTGCACGCGGATCCGCTGCTAAGTTAACAAGACCGTCTGTTTCTTCCTGAACTTCGTAATAAAACTCACGATTCTTGTCATCAGAAGTATTCTGAAGGTTCTTCTCATCGTCCATTTTACACATTCCTTCCTTTTTCCGGATATTTCTTCCGGTATTTACCGGAAAACCCGAAAATCACTGATATTTAAGGATCTGTAACAATGTTACTCGTCCTCATCCGTCTGTTTATTGTCGAAACCGAAAGGGGAGAGACGTATATACGGTCATCTGTAATGACGATCGATCTGGGTATTTCCTCCGAAACATATTCCAGTATATTTTCATCTTCCGAAATCCTTAGAAAAGACTTCATATCAGATGAAGATGCGGGAACAGTCTCAAGATTGACCAGGCCGATGATGGACTTTGACAGGATCGTATATTCTCCACCGATATGAACGTACATGCAAAAGCCTCTCAAATCTTCCAGGATCCTTCAATTTTGACCTTAATATTATACCATAAAAGGGAAAAATATAGTAATTTTTCTTACTTTCAAACTCTTCTTACACTGCCCTTAATCACCTCAAAAAAGGCGATTTTCGAGTCTTTCGTCATCGAGTCGGCCAGCTCCTGCTCGATAAAGGATTTATCAGTACAGGTGATGAATATCTGGGCATCACCGATCTCAGATAGAAGACATCGTCTTCTCTGGGCGTCCAGTTCCCCGAAAACGTCGTCGAGAAGAAGGACAGGGGAATCTTTCGTTTCTTCTCTTACCACGTCTAATTCGGCCAATTTCATCGATAATGCGGCCGATCTCTGCTGACCCTGGGAGGCAAACATCCGAAGTCCGTCTCCGTCCAATGACATCTGAAGATCATCACGTTGCGGACCAAAGCCTGTGATTCCATGCACAAAATCATCTTCCATAGCCTGATCCCATTTTTCACAGAGATAAGAAACGACCTTTTCTTCATCATAATTTTCCAGCATATCGGCCGGTACACAGGATCTGTACTTCACATAAAGCGTCTCACTTGCATGGGAGATGCTCTCATGGTGTTTTCTGGCAAAAGCATCTATACGGAGTGAGAAGAGGTATCTGTCCCGTATTATCTTCGCTGCTGCTCTCGCCATTGGCTCACTCCAGATCGACAATTCTTCTTTTACGGAACTGTCCAGAACTTTACTGTTTCTGATCCTGGCATTCTTGATGATCCGGTTCCGGTTCATAAGAAGGCGGGCAAAAGTAGTCAGTTCATGAAAGTACATCGGCTTGACCTGGGAAAGAAGGACATTTAAGTACTTTCTTCGTACGGAAGGGCCTTCTTTTATCAGCATCAGGTCTTCAGGAGCGAATATAACAGCGTTAAAAATGCCGAAATACTCGGACATTTTGTCAAAAGGCACATCATCGTGGCAAACTGTTTTTCTGGCTCTTTTTGAAGAGGAATTTTCGCCGTTTTTTCCCGTTCCATCTGAAAAAAGAACCGAAACAGACTCATCATAAGCGTTATATGAAGAGGTAAGCTTCAGCTTGACCTTGTAATCATGTTCACCATGCATGATCATTTCCTGATCCTTACTGGTCCTGTGGGAATGAGTAGAAGTGCAGATATAGATCGCCTCTAAAATATTCGTCTTTCCCTGGGCATTGGACCCGTAAAAAACATTAACAGAAGGCTCAACCTCCAGGTCAAGCCTTCTGTAATTTCGGAAATTCTCTAATTCTATGGAACGTATATACATACCGTCCGCCCTTCAAAAGTAATCTATACGGGAATTACTTACGCAGAGGCAGGATCAGATAGATAAACTCGTTGCCCTCGACCGGTACGATCAAAGAAGGACCATTGGATCCGGAAAGAGTGAACTTTACGGATTCATCATCGATGGAACGGAGCGCATCCATAATATACTTGTGATTGAAGTCTACATTGATCAATTCACCTGTGATCTGGCACTTGACTTCTTCACGAAGATTACCGAGTTCCGTGCTGGAACGGATCACCAGTGTTTCCTCATCCGTCATGGAAAGATTTACCGGACAACGGCGGTCTTCCTTCTGGATGATAAGGGAAGCACGCTCAACCGCGCTCAATACTTCGTCCTTATTTACGATCATCGTCGTAGAAGAATTACTCGGAATGATCGACTGATAAGCCATAAATTCACTGTTGATCAGTCTGGATACGATACGGAATTTACCGGTATCGAAAAGAATATGATTTGTAGAAGCATATATCACAACTTCCGCATCTTTACCTGTCAGGATACGGGCAGCTTCATGAAGAGCCTTACCCGGAACCAGGAACTTCATTACCGGAATATCTTCCCCGATCTCTTTCTTACGGAGAGCCATACGATAACCGTCGATGGAAACGAGATTGATATTCTTGCCGTCCGATTCGAAAAGGGAACCGTTCAGACCCGGACGGCCTTCATCTGTGGAAATAGCGAAGATCGTCTGATTGATCATGTTTCTCAATATCTCCTGGTTCAGGATGATCTTATTCTCATCACTGACTACAGGGATCGTCGGGAATCCTTCCGAAGAAATACCATTAATGGAAAATTTTGAATTACCGCTCTCAATTTCGATCATCATTCTCTCATTGGAAGAGATCGATACTTCCTCATCAGGAAGCTTTCTGACGATTTCACCGAAAATACGGGAGGGGATAACAACAGATCCTTCCTCCATTACGTCAGCGTCAACTAATGCTTCAATACCTGTCTCCAAATCATATCCGGTCAGCTTTAATCCCTTGCTGTCCGCTTCAATTAAAATACCATCCAAAATAGGTAAAGTAGAACGAGTTGAAACTGCTTTCTGTACGATCGAGATCGCCTCTACAAGATTGTCTCTGGAACTTACAAGTTTCATCGTTTTCTTTCCTCCGTGACTACAAAATTGTCTCTATATATTATACAGGAAAATTACAAAAATGCTACAAAGAATGATGCAAAAGAGCAAGAAAATACCGAGAAATCTTTTGTTTTCAAGAATCCCGAGTTTTCCACACTTTTCCACTTTTGAAAAAAATCAAAGAAAGAATCGGATCGGAGAAAAACGCGTGATAAATAACACTGATCACAAGAATATTAAGCAATATTCTTCTCTATTATTATGTGCTGTGGAAAATATGGAAAAGCTATTCAAAGGCTGAAATTTCAACGTTTTGTATGTTTGAAATGTGTGGATAACAGGTGAATAAAGGCAAGTGCTTTTGCACAGGATAAACACACTCAAGTTATACACATTTTTTGAACTTGAAATCCTCTTGAAGTTTTCCACAATTCAACCAAAAAATGTGGAAAAGTCTACGAGAAAAGACGCTTCTTGATCGACTCGACATGGACGAAAACTTCGTTGTCGGAATCTTTCACGCAGTTTTCAATTTTGTTACAGGCGTGAAGAACAGTCGAGTGATCTTTGCCTCCGAAATATTCACCGATCTTAGGATAAGTCATGTTCAATTCCGAGCGGCACAGATACATGCATATCTGGCGGGGAACCAGGATATCTTTGCTACGCTTGTTGGACATGATATCGTTGACGGTGATATTAAAAGCACGGGCCACGACTTCCACGACCAGATCGGCGGTGACCTGACGGGCCTGTTTCGGTGAGATCATATCTTTTAAGGCTGTTTTGGCATCATCCAGGGTGAAAGAACCGGCCAGCATGCAATAAGCAACAACGGTCTTGTAAGCACCTTCCAGTTCTCGGATATTCGAAGCAAAGTTAGAAGCGATATAATCCACAACAGAATCGGAAAGACGGGTATTGTCTTCCTGCATCTTACGGTTCAATATCGCAATACGTGTCTCGTAGTCTGCCGGCTGTATATCTACGATCAGGCCGGAAGAGAAGCGGGAACGGAGACGTTCTTCCAGATAGGAGAGACTCTGCGGCGGACGGTCGCAGGTCATGAGAATGATGCTTCCCGAATCGTAAAGATCATTAAATGTATGGAAGAATTCGATCTGGATCTGTTCTTTTCTTTCGAGAAACTGGATATCGTCGATGAGAAGATAATCCGCGTTTCTGTATCTTTCACGGAATTCGTCGTATTTCTGGTCCTTGATTGTCGCGATAAATTCATTTACGAAACGCTCGCAGTTTACGTATACGACTTTCGCGGAAGGTTTATGTTTGGTAACGTGATTTCCGACGGCATGCATAAGATGGGTCTTGCCCAGACCGGAGCCGCCATAGAGGAAGATGGGATTATACTGTTTTCCGCCTTCTGCTACGGAAACGCAGGCAGCATGGGCAAACCGGTTTCCGTCACCAACGATAAAGGAATCGAAAGTATAGTTCGAATTTAATCTCGGTGCATTATTTGAAACAACGGGTGTCTGGGAGGAAGAATCGTCGTGGATCTTTCCGAGAGTGTATTCGGAATCGGGAAGCTCGAATCTGACACGCAGTTTCTTTCCGATAGCGGCCTCAATACAATTCTCGATCAGATTGGACATGGGATCTGTCTGTTCCTTACTGAAAGCATCCTTTACGGTAAGGATCAGTTCTTCATCATTACAAAATGCAGGTTCTATTGGAAGAATAAAAGTCTTGTACTTGATCTCCGTCAATTCGGATACAAGCAACTGTAATGTTTTATCCCAAATCGATTTTGCGTCCATACTACCCTCAACCACGCCGAAAAGAATGACGAAATTCCTACCCCGATCCTCCTTCGGGGTAAAAAGTAACAATAATGATAGCAGAAATTCCCACTCTTTGAAAGTATCTGATATAATAAAGTGCGTATTTTATCAGAACAAATTTGCCTTAATGTGGGAGAATGTAACATCGTTAAGGCAGAAATTGCGAGAGTACGGGAAAAACCGAAAAAGAGGATAATAGAACAGATGTTTAACAGAAATCCTTATAAGCGAAGAAATTACAGGAATCTGATCCTGATCATTATTGCCGTGGTCTGCCTGATTGCCGGAGTGATCCTTCTTCTGATCGATCCAATCAAGAACATGAAGAGACAGGCGAAGACGGACGATATGCTCGAGAGCATCGTGGAAGGAAGCCAGGCGGTCTTTGTCGTAAAAGCCAATGAAGATGAAGTCAACGGCGAAGAGTACGAAGACTACAATTTCGGTGACGGAGAACTGGACAGTGCCGGTGCCGAGTATCAGGAGATGGTCGAAGAGCTGCCGGATGAAGTTATCCTGAAAGCACTGGGACGTATAAATATCCCTTCCGTCGACATCGATCTTCCGCTCTGGAGTGAGGCGACAAAAGTTTCTCTCCGGTATGGAGCAGGAAGACTGGAAAAGACGGCCGATCCGGGAGAAGAGGGAAATATGGTCATTCTGGGTCACAGAATGCGTGCAGCCGGAAAGATATTTAACCGTCTCGGAGATGTGAAGATCGGAGACGATATCATTATTTCAACGACAGACGGCTATACTTACACATACAGAGTGGATAAGATCTATGAGGCGGTCAAGCCGGAAGATCTCGACTATTATGTAGATATCGACGACGGCGAAGGAACGCAGGTGACGCTTGTGACCTGTACTCCTCTGGGAGTAGCAACTCACAGACTTCTGGTCATCGGTCATCTGATCTAAGGAGGCGGAAGGAAAGATTCAATGGCTTCACTTCGATATCATTTCGCTATCCTGTCTGCAAAAGCAACAAAACTGGCTCTGAGGGTCCTTGGACGGGGAGCCACCACATTACCGGGAAAAGTCGCAGTCAAGATCGACCCGAAGCTTCTGTCGAAGCTCTGTGAGGGACGGGATTGTGTAACGATCACGGGAACAAACGGAAAGACTACGACCACGCACATGATCACGGATATTTTCCGTAACTGCGGGTATACCGTAGTAACGAACGTTTCCGGCGCCAATCTTCTTTCCGGTGTGACGACTTCCATGATCTTCGGCCTGAAAGACATGAAGAAGGCAAAGAAGGAAGGAAAAAAAGTGATCTGTGTCCTGGAGACGGACGAGGCGGCATACGGAAAGATCGCCTGCCAGATCAGACCGAAGGTGTCGGTCGTGACGAATCTTTTCCGTGATCAGCTGGACCGTTTCGGTGAACTGGCCCATACCCGCGAACTGATTGCAAAAGGACTGGATACCTGTGAGGCGGATATTCTTCTGAACAGTGATGATTCCCTGGTTTCCGAGTTATTTAAGGGACGTGAGGGAAGGACCATTTTCTATGGCCTTTCCGAAGAATCCATGCACTACAATAATGTGACCTATCCGGATAAATCCGGTGTGCTTCCGGCATCGTCAGATGCAGAATACTGCACAGGGTGTAAGACGAAGTATACGTACACCGCCAGAAGTTTCGGCCACCTTGGTGCTTTTGCCTGCGAAAAGTGCGGCAAGAAGAGACAGGATCCGAGGTTCTTCGTAAAATACGATCTGGCGAAGAATCCTTCGGATGAAGGATATGAGCTCTCCCTCTGTGATTCCGGTAATGCGGAAGTGAGGGAAAAGAGAGTGAAACTGCCGATCCCGGGTATGCACAATTTCTATAATTCCATTTCGGCGGTCGCAGCCTGTGTCCGTATGGGCGAGAAGATCGGCGACAAAGAAGGCCTTTCTTTTGAGAAGTGTGCTTCGGCGCTGGAACATGTGGAAGCGGCTTTCGGACGTATGGAGAAGATCAGTATCGGAGATAAGAAGATCTGCGTGCTTCTGGTCAAAAATCCGGTGGGACTGGACCGTGCCCTTTCGTTTGTGGCGGGTGCTTCCGATGCGGAGGGGATCTATATGCTCCTCAACAGTAATATCGCGGACGGAAAGGATGTGTCCTGGATCTGGGATGTGGATTTCGAGTCCAAGGAGTTCCCGGAGAAAGTCTATGTTTCCGGTGACCGTTATGGTGACATGATGCTTCGTATCGTATATTCCGGTGTAGACCGGTCCCGTATCGTGGCAAAACCGATGGAAGAGTGTGCGGAACTTCTGGATCAGGCGATCCAGGCTTCCACTCCCGGAAAATGCCTGTATATCCTTCCGAACTATACTTCGATGCTGGCGCTAAGGTCGATCCTGGTAAAGCGTTACCATCTGAAAGACTTCTGGAAATGACGAAAGGAAAGAGCTTCGCTAATGGACAATAGTGAGATTGAACTTCGTATATGCCATATGTATCCGGATCTTCTGAACCTATACGGGGACAGGGGAAATGTGCTCAGCCTGATCCGCCGGGCAAGTCTTCGCGGGATCAAGGTAAAGATGGTACCGGTGTCGATCGGCGATGATTTTGACGAGAAAGATTTCGATATCGTTTTCCTCGGCGGCGGACAGGATGCGGAGCAGAACGTGATCCGGAAAGATTTCGTGGAAGTGAAGGGTCCGAAGGTACAGTCGGCAATCGAAAACGGAATGGTCTTCCTGTGTATCTGCGGCGGGTACCAGATGCTTGGCAAGTACTATCAGGAACATGACGGGACGAAGATCGACTGTCTCGGAGCGATCGATGTGTACACGGTAGGTGAGGATGTCCGGTATATCCAGGATACGATATATGAAGCGGATTTTCTGAAAGAAGAGGGTGTGAAGGACAGCGGGATGCTGTATGGTTTTGAGAACCACAGCGGACGCACGTATTTAGGTCCTTCGGTCAAGCCGATGGCCAAGGTCATTGAGGGAGCCGGAAACAACGGAAAAGACGGATTCGAAGGAGCGATCTTCAATAATGTGTACTGTACGTATTCCCACGGCAGTTTCCTTCCGAAGAATCCGCGTATGACAGACCACCTTATCCGTCTGGCGCTGAAGCGCCGGTACGGTGAAGGATATGAATTGCCAAAGCTGGATACAGAGAGCGAAGATTTCGCCCGCGCGGCACTTCTCCGTTACAAGGAAAAAGGAAACACAGCACCATAATTTCCGTGGTACTCCCAGAGTAACCGATATGAAAAGAAAATCATGCTGATCTTCGGTGAACCGATCGGATCAGGTCGTGCAGTCGCGTCCCAGATTCTTCGATGTGAAAAGACGGTCATCCGCAACGCGGATCAGTTCGGCGGCGTCATTACAATCCGCATAGCAGGCAATACCCATACTTACCGTAAGACGGATCGGCTCGCTGCTGTCATCCAGAAAGAGCGGGCTGCTGGCCAGAGCAGAACGTACACGTTCCGCCTGGGTCTTGGCACCTTTGAGAGGCGTATCCGGAAGGATCATCATAAATTCGTCTCCGCCGATACGGAAGATCATATCCGATTTACGGCACTGGGACGTCAGGATGCTGGCGATCAGCCGGAGTACATCATCACCCTTGTTATGTCCGAACCGGTCGTTGATACTCTTGAAGAAATCGATATCCAGCGAGATAAGGGAGAATGTATTCTTCGGATCATCCGGGTTGCCGGTCTTCTTTCTTCTGTCGTACTGATAAGAAGTCTTCTCCACCATCTCATAGAAGTATCTTCTGTTGAAAAGCCCTGTCAGATCGTCGATCTGGGAGATCCTCTTCAGTTTCTCGTTGGAACGGCTGAGTTCTTCCTCCACGGTCTTCAGTGCGGTGATATTGCGGGAGATGCCCCAGGTACCGATAACTTCTCCTTCGTCATCGAAGATCGGGTATTTCGAAGCCGAATACCAGACCACGGAACCATCCGGTTTCTCGAGTCTCTCGATATTGGAAATAAGCGGAGTCTTGCTGTCCATGATCTCCAGCTCTTCTTTACGGGCACGGGTGGCAAATTCTTTCGGAAAATAGTCAAAATCACTCTTTCCCACCAGCTCTGTCGGATCATTGATCCCGAATTGGGCGGCATGTGCGCGGCTGGTCCAGACGAACCGTGACTGGGTATCCTTAAAATAGATCGTATCATTGGAATAATTGCGGATTATATTCAAGATCATTTCATTGCTGAAAACAGATCTGTGGTTCTCTCTTGCCATTTTAGACTCCCCTTCCTGTTAAGGAATTAAAAGCTTTTTACCTTATTCATTATCTCAAAAACCGAGGGAAAAAGAAATAGAGAAATGCGGGGAAGCGGACTTTCTGCTATACTGTGTCTATCTATATGAGAAATGAGAGCCGGTCCGGTAAGAGGAACGGCGGAGAAATAAGCAAAAAGAGAGTCGAAGGTGCTTGTATGAAACTGGAAATCATGGATACCACCCTTCGGGATGGGGAACAGACGCCGGGAGTTTCTTTCTCCCCGAACGAGAAACTCAGTATAGCAAAGATCCTGCTGGATGAGGTCAAGGTCGATCGCGTCGAAGTCACCTCTGCCCGTATTTCCGACGGTGATTTTGAAGCCCTTCATAAGATCACGCAGTGGGCGAAAGAGAAGGGATATCTGGAGAAGATCGAGGTCCTGGCGTTTGTGGACAGAGGACATTCTCTCTCCTGGATCGAGAATGCCGGAGGACGTGTGGTCAATCTCTTATGCAAGAGTTCGCTTCATCACCTTTCGGCACAGCTTGGCAAGTCTCCCGAAGAGCATATCGGTGAGATCAGACGGGTAGTGGAAGATGCCAATGCCAGAGGGATGCTGGTCAATATCTATCTGGAAGACTGGTCCAACGGGATCCAGAAGGATCCGGAATATGTGCATATGCTTGTCCGGGAGCTCAGTGTCCTTCCGGTGGAACGGTTCATGCTTGCCGATACACTTGGCGTGCTGACACCGGATATGACATACAAATATGTAAACGAGATGACCAGTGCTTTTCCTGAAGTACGGTTCGACTTTCATGCCCATAATGACTATGACATGTCGGTGGGCAATACGATCATGGCTGTAAAGGCAGGGGCGCAGGGTGTGCATGTTACCGTAAACGGACTCGGCGAGCGTGCGGGGAATGCGCCGCTTGCTTCTATTGTCGGAGCGGTTACGGATTTCTGTGAGGGAAAAGAGATCGGGGTCAATGAGACGGCGCTCGAGCATATCAGCAAGATGGTCGAGAGTTTCTCGGGAATGCGTATCCCGAAGAACCAGCCGATCACGGGAGCGGCAGTGTTTACCCAGACCTGTGGCGTTCACGCGGATGGCGATACGAAGGATTCGCTGTATTGTAATAAACTGGCACCGGAGAGATTCGGGCGCCTTCGTCAGTATGCACTCGGTAAGTCCAGCGGACGGGCAAGTATCGCCAAGAATCTGGAGGAATTCGGGCTGGCACTGGATCAGGATTCCCTGGAGAAAGTAACGGCCAGAATCGTGGAAATGGGAGACAACAAGGAAAGCGTGATGACGGACGAGCTTCCGTATATCGTGGCGGATGTGCTCGGTAAGGGCAACGGCCGTTCCAATGTGAAGATCCTCAATTACTATGTCTGCCATGCAAGAGATCTCAAGCCGGTTGCGACCATGCGGATCCAGATCGACGATCAGGTACATGAAGCCAGTGCCTCCGGTGAAGGTCAGTTCGACGCCTTCATGAAAGCACTGCAGAAGGTATATCAGAAATTCGGAAGAACACTTCCTTTCTTCGCGGACTATACCGTAACGATCCCGCCGGGAGGCCGCACCAATGCTTTTGTGGAGAGTGTCATCACCTGGCGTGACGGCGACCATGAGTTTAAGACCAGAGGTCTCGACAGAGATCAGGTTGCTGCTGCGATCAAGGCAACGGCCAAGATGCTCAACATCATTTACGAGCAGGAGATCCTGGGCGAGTAACCTCTTCTTATGTGACGATCGTGGACGTAGAGTGGATCTCTTCGCCGGAATGGGCATCGACAAATACGGCTTCGAATGCGTTGTTCCGATATCCGTAATAGGTCAGATAGGTCTTGCCTTCCCAGTTCCAGAACATCAGTTCCACACTGTGCAAGTCGTGTTCTTCCATGATCTCTTCCGGTGTGTAATTGGGTGTGGAAGAAAGAAGCGGGGGAACCTTCAGGATCGACACATTGATGCTGACATATGGCCTCAGGGAACTGCTTATGACGCGGATCTTACCGCCATTGACCTTGACACCGTCATGGTACTGGTCAAAATCGTAAATGATGTCAGAGAGGCCGTGGTCGACATTACCCGGCCGCAGCTCCGGGAATTCCTGGCTGTAACCCAGGATATCCTGTAATCCGGCTATATTCAGGTAGGCTTCATGCATTGTCTCGACCCTCGGATCGGAGAATTGCCCGCCGATGAGCCAGCTTGTCCAGCACTCGTTGCTATGATCGTAGAGACTCCTGTAATTCGGATCCGTATCGAAAAAGACGATCTGATCAAAGATGGTGAAGAGATACCAGCCACCCTCGGTCCCTTCCAGTTTTTCCCAATATCCGTCTTCGATCGAATTTAGAAGACCGGGGTCATTATAGTAATCAAGAGGAGGAAGGTTTTCCACATCGAAGTTGTCGTACATGTCTCTGGCTACGTGAAGGACATAGCGTTCGATCAGATATCCGCTTCCCTTGGTAAAAGCACCGGTCAGAATGACGTATTTACTGTGGTCGTGGGGGCGGTGGACTTTTCCGGTCGATTCGACCAGGGATGGATCCGAACTGTACCAGTAGATGGTCACACCATCCTTTTCAGCAGGCAGATCTAAATCTTCCGCGACATCCAGCAGGCGGGGACCGTTCTTCTCATATATAGATGACGCGACCGGATCGATCTCTCTGTCGAAGGATCCTATAATTTTACGGTATCCTTCGATGATGAAGACATAATCTGTTCCGCTTGTATAGTCTGTAAGCTTGATCTCTTTTTCATCTCTGTTTGAAAGGACGCACTTCAGGATACACTGGGAATCTGTCTTTCTGACCTCGTCAAGAAAGGCATCTGAATGCGGAACGGCAGTTGTTTCGGCTGAGGCATCGGTAGTGGTTCCGTCCGGGGTTTCTGTTGCCGGTCCCGTCGTCGTTTCGGCCTGGATGTCCGGTGAACTGCCGGAGCCGGAGGCTTTCTTCTGACAGGATGCGGATGTGATCAGTATAATGGCCAGGATACCTGCTAAAATTCGTTTCATTTCGTATTTCCCCCCCAGAGATTTTCCGGCAGATCCGCCGGTCAATGAAGTGACTCTATAGTTTAGACGAAACAGAAGCGTATTTTGTTACATTATACGCTTCATTTTTCTCCAGATGGTGAAATACATGGTGGTAAAACAGATGCTGGCGCCGATGAGCTGGCTTAGGAATTCTGCCCAGAAGACTCCATCCACGCCCAGACCGAGACTCGGCAGAAGGAGCGTCAGAGGGGTCACCAGAAGGATCTTCCGGAGCATGGAGAAGAAGAGGGCCTGCTTCGGACGGTTCAGAGCGACGAAAGTTGTCTGTCCGCTCATTTGCAGAGCCATGAACGGAAAAGCACCGAAGAAGATCCTGGCGCAGTGCACGGTCAGATCGATCAGTTCCGGATCGCCGGTGAAGATCCCGAGGATGGGACGGGGGATAAAGAGCATCAGTAGCCACATCAGGGTATTGACCGCCAGGCCGCAGGTGAAGATGAACCGGATACAGGCAGTGACACGTTTATTATCTTTTGCGCCGTAGTTATAACTCATGACATTCTGGCCTGCGCTGGTTGCGCCGCTGAGAGGAAGGCTCATGACCTCGCGGACAGAATTATTCAGGCTCATGGCACCGACATACATCGTGCTGAGGGCACCACCCCAGCTCTTGAGCATGATGTTGACGATGGCCTGGGTGATGCTTGTCGTAACTTTGAACGTAAAACCGGTGGCACCCAGTTTCAGAAGACCACCCAGCTGCGACCGGTCGATGCAGAGCTTTTTCAGCCGCAGAGGCGGGGTCTTGCTCCGAAGGAAGAAGATGACCCACAGTGCGCTTGCACTCTGGGAGATCACGGTAGCCAGAGCGGCGCCGCGGATGCCCATGTCCAGGACGAAGATGAAAAGAGGATCGAGCGCGATGTTAAGCGCAGCGCCGAGCACGACCGTCAGCATGCCGATCTTCGGGAATCCTTGTGCATTGATAAACGGGTTCATGCCCAGGCTCAGAAGCACGGGGATCGTGCCGATCACGTAGATGCGGAAATATCCTACTGCATATGGAAGGGAAAATTCGTCTCCGCCGAGAAGTTCCAGGACCCAGGGGGCCAGAATGAAGAGCAGCACGGTCAGTACGGATCCGATGAGAAGAAGAAGCGTGAAAGAAGTGGCCATCATGCGTTCCGCTTTCCGGTCATCCTTTTCTCCACGGGCGATGGTTGCCAGCGTCGTTCCGCCTGTACTGCATAAATTGGCAAAAGCATTGATAAAAGTGATCAGCGGGAAGCATACGCCGAGACCGGTAATGGCGTATGTGCTGGTTTCTCCCATGTGTCCGATGTAAGCCCGGTCGACAATGTTATAGAGCACGACGACCAGTTCGGCCAGCATGATGGGGAGACCGAGTTTTAAGATCAGAAGAGGAACGCTTCCTTTTGAAAAATCGCCTTTGGAGGACGTTTGGGCAGGAGTGTTATCTGCGGCCGTTTCCTGTCCGATCGGTTTCTTCTCGTTCATCGGCCGCCTTCTTTCTTCAGACATAGGACCGGTCGATCTTGATGACGCAGTAATGGTGGGGGTGTATCTCCAGCATCATGGACGACATCTGTGCGATCAGATCCTTCTCGGAAGTCTTGACGTCGTGAGGAACGACCATGTCGAAGATCAGGTTGGTATGGCTTTCGCCGGGGACCATGCGGAAATCGTGGATCGTGATCCGGGGATCGATCTTGCGGGCAAGGTTCCGGGCCTCTTCCGAAAGAGCCATGAGATCCTTGTTTTTCGTGTCGATGGGATCCATATGGATCACGGCTTCGCAGTCCAGTTCGCGGGCGAGATCCATCTCGATATTGTCGATGCAGTCGTGGATATAGAACATATCCTGAAAGGCGGATACTTCTGCGTGAAGAGAGATCATTTTTCTTCCCGGACCGTAATCGTGGACCACAACGTCGTGAATGCCGCTGACGGCTTCGTGAGAAAGTACGATCTCAGATATCTTGTCCAGGAACTCCTTGGACGGAGGGGTGCCGAGAAGAGGTTCGATGGTTTCTCTTGCGGCATTCAGTCCGGAATAGAGGATAAAGACCGCGAGTGCGACACCGATGTATGCATCGATCGGGAGATCGGTGAATCTGGTGCAGAACACGGCGATCAGAACGACGGTAGTGGAGATCATGTCGTTTCTGCTGTCGATGGCGGTGGCCCGCATGGCAGAAGAATCGATGATCCTGGCCCAGTGGAAGTTATAGTACATCATGTAGGCTTTGACCAGAAGCGAAGCGATCAGGATGATGATCGCCGGAAGAGTGCAGTCTACGGCAGTCGGGTGGATGATCCCCTCGACGGAAGACTTCCCGAGCTCGAAGCCCATGATGCAGATCAGAAGGGAAACGATGAGTCCCGAGATATATTCGATACGTCCATGCCCGAACGGATGATCCGCGTCGGGTGCTTTTCCCGCGAGACGGAATCCGATCATGGTGATGATGGAGGAGCCCGCATCGGAAAGGTTATTCAAGGCGTCACCGACGATGGCGATGGAGTGGGTCAGAAGTCCCATAATGAGTTTTCCGATAAACAGAAGGATGTTGAAACCGATCCCACAGGCCCCGCTGATCTCGCCGACCTTCCGTCGGACGTGCGGCTGTTGCGGCTGCTTATAATCCGGTACCAGTTTTCGGATCAGAAACGAGACCATGTTTTCTCCCTTCGGCTGTTCTTGTATGGATCGGAGCACTATGATATGCTACATTCATCCGCATTATTTTACTACAGAAAAGAGGGATGCTCCATGTTTTTGAAGAGAGAGGTTTACGACGGACCGAAGGATAAGGCAGAGCCGGTCATTTCGAAACTGGAAAAAGCAGGAATCAAGACCTATCTGTATTATCCGGATCAGGGGCATGCAGCAGATGTAGCCCGTGGTGCCGGGGTAGGAAGATATGGCGCATCCGGGTCCGGAAATTCCACTGTAGTAGTATGTGTAAAACTGAAGGATTACGATGCCGCACAGGCAGCACTCCGCTGAGCTTTTCCGAGAAACCATGCAGAAATCTGATTCTGAAAACATAAGCCGTCTTTCACGTCTTTCAGGACTTTCCCTCTCGGAGGAGGAGAAGGAGATCCTTTCTGAAGATCTTTCCCGAATCCTTCCTTATATGGAGAGGGTCTCTGAACTGCAGATGACGGATGCTTGCCCGGATCCCGAGGAGACGTATGTCTCTTCCTTCCGCGAAGACGAGGCATATATTTCAGATGTATCCGGAAAGATCCGGAGCTGTTCGCAAAATATGTCAGATGGCATGTTTACCGTGCCGAAAACGGTAGAGTGAGGCGGGCGGTGTATGAATCGTAGCGGGATCCTTTCTTTATCGATGCGCGGGCTGGCCGAAGCGATCCGAAGCCGGAAGGTGACTTCGGAAGAAGCAGTATGTGCAGTGTTTCAGAGCATGGAAGAAAGAGAACCCTCTCTTCATGCTTTTCTCTCATTATGGAAAGAAAAAACGATTGAAGAAGCGCGCCGGTGTGATGCGCTTGTACGTGAGTTTGTGGAGAACGGAAAAGAAGATGAGCTTCCTCCGCTTCTCGGTGTACCGGTCGCGGTAAAAGATAATCTCCTTCTGGAAGGAGAGAGAACGACTTGCGGGTCGAAGATGCTTGAGGATTTTGTGGCACCGTATACAGCTTCCTGTGTGGAGAAACTGAAAGGTGCCGGCGCGATCATTCTCGGTAAAACGAATATGGATGAGTTTGGAATGGGCACGACAACGGAGAATTCCTTCTTTGGTCCGACGAAACATCCTTCGGATCCAAAGCGTGTTCCGGGCGGATCTTCCGGAGGTTCGGCGGCCGCTGTGGCCGGAGGAATGGCTTTTGCCGCACTCGGCACCGATACGGGCGGATCGGTCCGTCAGCCAGCCGGATATTGCGGGATCGTCGGACTCCGACCGACTTACGGGACGGTTTCCCGGCATGGTTTGGTGGCCTTTGCTTCTTCAATGGATATTGCCGGTCCGCTCTGCCGTGACGTTCTGGATGCGGCGCTTCTTTATAACGTGATCCGGGGAGAAGATACGAAGGATCAGACCTCTGTGCCGTCAAGTGCGGTCGATTCGGAGGCATTGGAAAACTATACGCTTTCAGGAAAACGGATCGGGATACTCCGTCCGCTTCTGGAAAATGAAAATACGGAAGAAGATGTGGCGCAGGCAATCCAAGCGGTAAGTGCTTTGGCTACGGAAAAGGGTGCCACGGTGGAGATGGTGGATATGCCGCTTCTGGAACATGCAGTGGCGGTCTACTATATCCTCTCTTCTGCCGAGGCTTCTTCCAATCTCTCCCGTTACGATGGGATCCGCTACGGATACCGGGCGGAGGGGATAAGGAATCTCGAGGAGCTCTATACGAAGACGCGAAGCGAAGGCTTCGGTCTGGAAGTAAAACGAAGGATCCTGATGGGAAATTATGTGCTCAGCAGTGAGCATTTCGAGGATTGTTACCGGCAGGCGGAACGTGCGGCAAAAGCACTGCGCGCGGAATTCCGGAAGCTTTTCGGAAAATACGATCTGCTTTCCGGACCGGTGTCTTCCACTACGGCGCCAAGATGCGGCGAAGCCGGGAAGGATCCGCTTTCGGCCTATATTTCTGATCTTTGTACGGTACCGGCTTCCCTTGCCGGGATCCCGGCAGTCTCGATTCCCTGCGGTTACGACCGGGATCGGCTTCCCATCGGGCTTCAGCTGATGGGACCTTGTTTCGGTGAGCAGGAGATCCTGGGTGCAGCGCGCTTCCTGGAAAAGGAGTTTTCACTCCGCACGGGAAAGGGGGCGGGGAGTCATGGCTGATTTTGAGACGGTCGTGGGACTGGAAGTCCATGTGGAACTGAAGACCCGGTCGAAGATATTCTGCTCCTGCCCGACGGCCTTCGGCGCTGATCCGAATGCCCATGTCTGTGAGGTGTGTCTGGGTCTTCCCGGCGCACTTCCGAGACTGAATAAACGAGTGCCGGAACTGGCGGTGATGACGGCCCTGGCGCTTCATGCAAAGATTACGCCGGAGATGCGTTTTGACAGAAAGAATTATTTCTATCCGGATCTTCCGAAAGGCTATCAGATCTCCCAGCTTTATGCGCCGGTGGCAAGAAACGGATATCTGGACGTGGAGACCGGCGAAGGAGAAAACGCATATACCAGACAGATCCGGATCCATGAACTGCATATGGAGGACGATGCCGGAAAACTGGTCCACGATGCACTTCCTGACCAAACATGCATCGATTACAGCCGGTGCGGCGTGCCGCTGATCGAGATCGTGACCGAACCGGATTTCCGAAATGCAGACGAAGTGGTCGCGTTCCTTCAGAAACTCCGGACACTGCTTCAGTTTTTGGATGTATCTGACTGCAAGATGCAAGAAGGATCGATGCGTGTCGATGTAAATCTCTCGGTTCGTCCTGTGGGACAGGAAGAACTTGGGACGCGTACGGAAATGAAGAATCTTTCTTCTTTCCGCGCTGTCAGCAAGGCCGTGGAATACGAGGCCCGGCGCCAGTGGGCGTGCCTTCTGAACGGAGAAGAGATCGTCCGGGAGACCCGGCGCTGGGATGAGGATCAGGAAGTTTCGCTTCCTATGAGAAAGAAGGAAGACGCGGCGGAATATAAGTATTTCCCGGAGCCGGATCTTCCGAAGATACGGTTTACGGAAGAAAAGATAGAAGAGATCCGGAAAGCTCTTTCCGAGACGCCGGACGAGAAGAAAAAGAGGTATATCGGGCAGATGCATCTGCCTCCGTACGATGCCGGCATACTGACATCCGGAAGACGCGTGGCAGCGCTTTTTGAGCGGACGGCGGAGCTGTGCGGAGATCCGAAGGAATCGTCCAACTGGATCATGGGCGAATTCATGAAGATCCTGAATGACCATGGTGTCGGGCCGGAGGATTTCTCGATCCGTGAGGATTCCCTGGGTGAGATCATCGTGATGCTTAAGGAAAACCAGGTTTCCCGTGCTTCGGCAAAAGCACTTCTTCTTGCGGCGTATGAGGAGGGGGCGGTGCCGGAGGAGTACGCGAAGGAGCATGATCTCCGTCTGGTCCGGGATAAGGATACGCTTCTTCCTATCGTGGAGAAGGTTCTGGAAGAAAACCCGAAGCCGCTTGCGGAGTACCGCGCGGGAAAGGTGAAGAACAAGCAGTTCCTTCTGGGTCAGGCTATGCGGAGCACGAAGGGGAAAGCAGATCCCGCCGTGCTGGCCGAAGTATTGCAGGAGTGCCTCGACAGATTGTAAAATAGAGGCAAGAGGGGTTCTCTGATAAGCAAGAAGGCGAACGCGAAAGCATGGAAGAGAAGCAAAGGAATTTTTACGATAAAGCGAAGAGCGCGATACATGCGTTTATTTTTCATGAACCGGTCGCGCAGACACAGACTGCGTTAGACCGCCAGTGGAGAAAGAAGGAAGTCGACGATAAGTCCTTCCGTCTTTATCAGGAAGCGGCGGAGACGGGGCAGCCTTTCGCGTGCTTCAGTGTCGGACGCTGTTATGAAGAAGGCCGTGTCGTAGAGAAAGACCTGGCTAAAGCCTACGAGTGGTACCAGAAGGGCGCCACGGGCGGAGACATCAATGCATGGGTGGCCCTGGGAAGAATGTTCGATCAGGGGATCTATGTGGACAAAGATCCCGGAATTTCCAAAATGTGGATGGAACGTGCGGCTGAGAAAGGGCACCCTGTCGGCATGATCGCGCTGGGGAAACACTATGCCAGCGGAGAAGGTGTGCCGAAAGACCCGAAGCGGGCGCTGGAGCTTTTCGAGCAGGCGCACGAGATCAATAAGGGCATGGCCAGTTATATCCTCGGGGAAGCGATCGGCGACGGGATCGGCTGTGAGAAAGATTATGAGAAAGCATTTGCGCTGTTCCAGGAAGCCGATCAGCATGATTACCCGCTGGCGACGTTCAATCTCGGCATGATGCTGGAGATGGGACTGGGATGCAAAAGAGATGCTAAGAAGGCATTCGAATATATATCCAGAGCCGCTGACAGAGGCGTCACAGAGGCGATCTACCGCATGGCTTTCTATTACCGGGACGGCTCCGAGGTCGTCAAACCGGATCGGGAGAAGGCTTTCGAACTGTTCCTTCAGGCGGCGGATAAAGGATACGCCAAGGCCTGTGTGGAAGTGGGCCTGATGTATGAAAACGGCGACGGGACGAAGAAAGATCCGGAGAAAGCTTTCAAATACTACGAGATTGCTGCGAACGCAGGCTTGCATACGGCGATCGTGTGCCTGGCGGTATGCTACCGGAGCGGGATCGGCTGTGATCCTGACCCGGCAAAAGCACGGGAGCTCCTGGAGATCGGCGTCAAACTCGGTAACACACGCGCCTACCACCTTCTGGCGCTGTCGCTTTTTGAAGAGGATCCGTATGACGAGCGGGCGGTCAACCTGGAGATGGTGGCGGCCGGTGGCGGATTTAACCGTTCTTCCATGAAGCTTGCTAATTTCTTCCTTCAGAACGGGGATTGCGGTCCGGACAAGGACCGTGCGGAATTCTATTTCCGTCAGGCGGCGTCCCACGGGGATACCATGGCTGCATTTGAACTGGCGGAACTGCTGAGTACGAAAGAAAATAAAGAGGATGAGAAAGTCCAAAAAGAGATCCGAAATCTGTACCGTTTCAGCGCGGAGGCGAACCATCCGCTGGCGGCCTGGCATCTGGCGCAGGAATATCTGGAACAGGAGAAAGATACGGCAGCCGGTGTCGTTTCCGAATCGGAGAATAAAGTTTCCCGCTTCCGTGAAGTAGCGGAAAAGGATGAAGAGAAATATGTCCACTACATGAGTATCGCGGCGGCCGGAGGGATCCCCGACGCAGCGGTGGAAGTGGCGGGAAGGCATTTCTGGGGCGCCGGCATGACGGTCAATATTCCGGTTTCCAGTGCGCTCTTTAAGTATGCTGCGGACGAACTCGGATCAGAGGACTTAAGTGTCCGGGCGGCGATCACCCGGATCATTACCCGATGTGAAAACACGTACTGGAATATCGGCAATTATCACCCGGACCGTCTCATGAAGAAAGAACTGGCAAACCGGGCGGATCCGCGTGAAAACGAGGAAGTCATGGCCTGCCTGGAACAGCTTTCTTCTCTCGCGGAAAAAGGGAATGCGACGGCGAAGACATACCTTCCGCTGGCGAAGATCCTGGTTTTCGATTCGAAACTGAATGAGATTGAAGATCAGGAGATGCTGGAGTATATCAACGCTCTTCCGGAGACGGAGGAGAAGTACTATGTACAGGGACTTCTTCATGCTTCTATCCATAAAGAGGATATAGAAGGGTCCATCCGGCTCTTCTCTAAGGCAAAAGAACTTGGCGCATCCAATGTGACGGTCTTTCTGGGAAACCTTCACAGAAGCCTCGCGTATTCCCGGAAATACCGGAAAGAGTCGAAGGAAAAACTGCTCGGGAAGGCGAAGGATCTATATCTGGAAGCATACCGGAATCAGGAAGTGAAGAGCCCTTATATGTTCTACTGCTGCACAGAGGAGGAAACGGATGCAAGCATCCGGAAGATCCTGATCGCCATATATATTTGCTCGGCGGTGGTGATCCCGCTTCTGTGGCTTCTGAATATCTGGAACGAGAGGACCATCCTGTCCCGGTCGGAACAATTCTCGAGGCTTCTATATATCACGGCGTTCGTTATTCTGATCGACATGGCGGCAACCCTGATCGTTGATCTGATCTATCGCGTGATGCGTTCCCGTCACAGGAAAAAACTGAAAGACATGCTGGAGAAAAAATAACATATGGCAGTACATGTAGTTTTATTTGAACCGGAGATCCCGCAGAACACGGGAAACATACTTCGCACCTGCGTGGCGACGAATACGAAGGTGCACATCATCGAACCCATCGGATTTAAGCTGGATCCCGTGATGCTGAAACGTTCGGCATCGAATCATCTTGATCTGGCGGAATATACGATCTACAAAGATTTCGAGGATTTCGAATCGAAGAATCCGGGTTCGTATTTCTATATGACACGTTACGGCAAGAGACCGCACAGCAGTTTCGATTTTGCGAAAGAAAAAGGGGAGATCTATCTGATCTTCGGAAAAGAGAGCACGGGCATTCCCTATGACCGGCTGCGTGCTCATCTGGACCGGTGTTTCCGTATCCCGATGTCGGGAAACTGCCGGAGCCTGAATCTTTCCAATGCCGTGGCCATAGCACTTTATGAAGTCATGCGTCAGCTGGATTACCCGGATCTTTCCTTCTGTGAAGTTCAGAAAGGAGAAGACTTCCTGGAATCTTTCGACATTCACCCGTTGGGAAAGAAGGATGTATATGGAGAAACCTGACCGGCCCGAAGCGGAAGAGAAACCTTCTCCGAAGGCAGTAACGGAACAAACAGAGAATAGAAACGAAGAGACGGCAATCCGGACGAAACCATGGCTTTCATGGCTGTCGGCATTCTGGCTGCCGCTGGTGATCGTGCTTTCCGAGTGCTGTTTTGCGGCCATGATCGGCTATTCCGTGACCGTCAACACGATCCTTCTTTCTGTCAGCATGATCCTTCTTCCGGCACTTCTGATCCTCCTGGTTCCGAAGAAGAAATTCCGCGTCATCGCAACCGGGATCCTGACCATTCTTCTGGCCGTGATCTATATCGCGCAGTTTATCTATTACCGGATCTTTGCTACGATCTTCGTCTGGGCTTCCCTTCAGGGGACCGGCGCCGTACTGGAATATAAAGACGTGGTGATCTCGGCCATAAAGGACAGCTGGTGGGGCCTTCTGATCCTGGTCCTTCCTTCCGTCGTTTACTGGGTATGGGGAAGACGGTTTGTAAAAGAGATCCCCGTAAAACAGAAAAGATTCGTACTGTCGGTGGCAGGTGCTTTTGCCTTCGTAACGGTGCTCGGACTTTGTCTGGTACTGTCAGACCGAAGAGGCGGCGCCAGCCCGAGACGGCTGTATCTTACGGAATTTTCCCAAGAAGCGTCTCTGCGCGGATTCGGTCTTCTGCCGACCATGGGACTGGATTTCCGTTATAACGTGATGCATCTTTCCTGGGAAGAAAAATCGGATGTGGATGTCAGCGGCATCGTCATCGAAACACTGGAAACATCGGAGACCACGGCGAAGCCGACTTTCACGCCCACACCGCTTCCCCCGACAAAAGCACCGGAGGCGACGCCGACGGATACGCCTACCCCGACGCCTTCTCCGACTCCGTATCCGAAGAATATGCTGGATATCGATTTTGATCTGGAAGAGAGCGACAAAGTTCTCCGTAATATGAATGAGTTTTTCTCCCAGCGGGCGCCCACCACCATGAACGAATATACCGGCATGTTTAAGGGCAAGAATCTGATCCTGATCACGGCGGAAGCCTTCTCCGGTTTCGTGATCGATCCGGAGCTGACGCCGACGCTCTACCGGCTTTCGACGACCGGATTTGTTTTCCCGAATTTCTACACACCGGAATGGTATGTCAGTACGTCGGACGGTGAATTTGTGGAAACCACGGGACTGATCCCGAAATCCGGTGTCTGGAGTTATACCAAGATCGCGAAGAACTACATGCCGTTTGCTTTCGGAAACCAGTTCGCGGCGCTGGGATACCAGACCTATGCTTATCACAACAACACCTACACCTATTACCACAGAGACCGTTCCTATCCGGTCATGGGCTATACCTACCGGGGACTGGGAAACGGTCTGAACGTGAAGAAACAGTGGCCGGAATCCGATGTGGAGATGATCGAGGATACGGTTCCGGAGTACTTAAACGGAGAACCGTTCCATGTGTATTACATGACGGTCAGCGGACATCTTCCTTATGCTTTCGGAGACAATGCCATGTCTTCGAAGAACAGATCGGCGGTGGATGGACTGGACTACAGCAAGGGCGTGAAAGCGTACATTGCCTGCCAGATGGAACTGGACCACGCCCTGGCACTTCTTCTTGAAGAACTGGAAGCTGCGGGAGAACTGGAAAACACCGTCATTGCTTTGGGAGCGGATCACAACCCCTATGGCCTTTCCGCTTCGGAATACCGGGAACTGGCAGGAAAGAAGATCTCCTATCCGTTCTCCTACTTTGAGAATGACTTCATCCTCTGGTGTGCGGATATGGAGGAACCAATCGTGGTGGATAAGTACTGTTCCAGTCTGGATATTGCCCCGACGCTGGCGAATCTTTTCGGTCTTCCTTACGACTCGAGGCTATATATCGGCACGGATATCCTGGCGCCGGAACCGAACTACGTGATCTTCATGGACAAGAGTTTCATCAACGACAAGATCATGTACGATGCAGGAAGCCATAAAGTCACCATGCTGGCGGACGAAGAAATATCGGATGAATACCTGAAATCCTGTATCGAATACGTGGATGATCTTTTCTATAACTCAGCGCACATCATCGACAAAGACTACTACGGCTATCTTTTCCCGGACGGGGTGCCGTGGCAGCAGGAAAGCTAGTCGGATCTTTAAGAGAAATCACTTATCGGAAGAAGATTTCTTCGTGGTCTTGGAAGTTTTGCTCTTTCTTTTCTTTTTCGCTTCAAAAAGACTCTGGTCGGCCTGAATGATCATCTCCGATGCATCCAGCTGGTCTTCAAAAGAGGAGTATCCGAAACTCAGGCTTAACGTCACCTGCTCGCTGTTGACGATCAGGGGATCTTTCCGGAGTTTCTCGCAGATCCTGCCGGAGAGCGTCTGTGCGCCTTCGTAATTGGTGTCGGAAAGGATCACGGCAAACTCGTCGTTACCTACGCGGAAAACATCATCCGAAGAACGGGAGCATCCGCGAAGCGTGTCGGCAATATAGATCAGTGCAAGATCCCCGTTCTGCGGTCCGTACTTCGCGCAGAAGTCGGTAAAACCATCGATATCCATCAATATGATGGAAAAACCTGTAGAATAACCGCGGCCACGGACGCGGGAGAAGAGACGCATATTTCTGTCAATGATCACTTCGAAATAGCGGCGGTTGAAAAGACCGGTCAGATCATCTGTAGTGGAGAGCTGATGGATCTTGGTGTTCAGTTCATCACACTGCTTGTTCTTCTGAACCAGTTTCTGTTCGGTATTCTTCGCGGAGGTAATATCCTGTGAAATGCCCCAGATACCGCACACATCACCATTGTTATCGATCAGGGGATAAAGGGATGTGGAGATCCATACATCTCCGGACTGGGATTTGGAATGCAGAAGTTCCACATGTTCTTCGAGGCCGATGACCGGTGTGCGCTGCCGCATGATCCGCTGTTCCTCCTGACAGATCTTCTCGGCCTGGGCGGGAGAAACAAGATCGGAGAGTTCTTTTCCTACAATGGAAGAGGGGGACGGAAAGCCCATCAGCCGGGAGAAAGACCCGGAGCAGAGCACGTATTTCCCGTTTAGATCCTTGAAATATACATAGAGATCGACTTGATTCAAAAAGACCGAGAAAAGCTGTTCTTTCGAAAGAGTCCGGAAGAAATCGGGGTCGGAATTTTCGTTTTTCATAAAATCTCCCTCTGTACAGGATAAAGCCGATCAGAGAAATGCGATCGCACCGATGACAAACAGTACGATGAGTGCAACCAGAACGATAACACCGATGATCGTGAAATCCTGTGCAACATTTGTTTCGTAGATGGATGGGAAGAGACGCTTCATGAAGCGGACGTACTTATCCCATTGATCTGAAAACCATACGGCGATCTTGCGGAGAGTGACCACTACGCGGGAACCGAACTTCATATCCTTGGTGTAGGTCAGCTGCTCGTCGGTAAAGTGAAAACGGTCTTTTACCTCTTTCTCTTTCAGGATCGATGCCGTATCCGGCGCTAAAGGACGGCTTTCCGGACGGGAAAACTCTTCGTCGATGGACAGAAAAGAGGAACGCTCGTCAACCAGGGTTGCCTCTTTCTCCGGAGCAGCAACAGAACTCTTTACCTTCCAGGCGGGCGCAGATACAGAGGAGACCTGATGTAATTCCTCTACCCAGGGATTGGATTCCGTTGCCTTCGGAATTCTGACAGACTCCTGATTCCCGTAGTCTTCTTCCAGAGTTTGTGCCTCTCGTGCCGTACGTCGCATGTTTTGCTCCTTTAACGTTCTTTTACATCCCCAATATATAGTGACAGTATATCACGATTTTTGGAGAAATATACCATCGACTGGAGATTTTTCACGAAAGAATGTGGATTTTTTGAGCGTGTTTGTGCAAATTGCATTATGTTTGCGTTATAATACTATGGAGTATCGTTTATGAGGGTGTGAGGAATGAATCAGGTTTTCTTTGATCTGGGAGTTTTCCTTTACTGGTCGGAAGATTCCATGACCAGTAAGAGCCTTACTTCGAAGGGTAGCTTAATCGTTTCGAATAAGGATGAGCTGAAGACTCTGAAGGATATCTATGCGGTCATGGATCCGGATATCGTCGAGATGCTTTATGCACTTCGGGAAGCCGGGTTCAGTCTTTATGTCTGCGATATCATTCCTGTTGCCCAGACCAGGGAAAGTGTCAAGAAGCTGGGCATCGCCGAATATTTTGACGGGTTTGTCAGCGGGAAAACAGAACAGACCCTTGCCAGAGGCCTGAATCAGAAATGCAAGAAAGACGATTTCGGTGTTTTTGTCGGCACGGAGGAGAAGATCATGAAGGCAGCGACCAAGCTGGGTATGCCCTCTGTTGCTTACGGCAAGAACTGGTCAAAGGCCGGAAAAACGGCTTTTTCCGTAGCGCTCTCACCGCTTGAAGTGGAAGATCAGGTGAATATTGCTCTTCTGATCCATGACATCGTGCAAAAGACGATCCAAAACGAATCGCGCATCCTGGGTATCGACGGCATTGCTTTTGCCGGAAAGAAAGTCCTGGCCGAGAAGATCTCGCGCTATATGGATCTGGTCGGGCAGGAAAACATGACCGTGGATCTGGAAGATTTTCACCGGGCCGTGGAAGAGAGCTATAAGGGAGAAGATCCGGTCGAGTCCTACTACTTCAACGGGTACAACAACGAAAAACTGATCGAGGAAGTACTCGATCCGTACATAAAGGACGGAAGGATCGATAAGAAAGTATACTGTCTGGATACATCCAATGATGCTTTCATAAATGAACGTCATTATAAGCTTTCTGAAAATGGCGTGATGATCCTGGTGGGGACCATGATGTACAGAGAGCCGCTGATCCGCTATTTTGACACGACGATCTATGTACGTGTGGATTACCGGGAAGCAGAGCACCGTGCTTCACTTATGGAAGCACCGATCTATGGGGATGATCCGCTGGAGGTTTATATTGAGAAGAACATTCCGGCACAGAAGATGTATGTCGCCAGACATGATCCTTTCGACAAGAGAGATTTTGTCATCGATAATACGAATTATCACAGACCGTTTTTTATCGATTGATGCTTTTTTTCTTTCGGGAGAAGAATTAGAATGGAAACGGAACAAAGAAGAGATTAGTTTTAACTGATTAAAGGGGTTGTCGAGTCATGCAAAGAGTATTGATCATCGGATGCGGTAAACTGGCAAGAGCCGTTATCCCATTGATTTCCAAAAATTCGGTCTATTTCAGGGAGATCTGTCTTTCCAGCAGGTCGAAAGAAGAGTGCGACGTATATAAGACTAAATACTCGAATGACAAGCAGAAGATCATGACTGCATATGTAGACATCAGGAATAAAGAGAAGACCCGCCTGATGGCAAATATCTATCATCCTGATCTGGTTATTAACCTGGCGCCTGCATCATTGAATATTATGGTCATGGAACTCTGTCTGGAGATCGGTGCCAATTATATCGATGCTTCTCTATATACTCCGAAAGGCGAGGCTTTCTGTGATATCGATGCCGAGTATGCACTCGACCAGAGCTTCCAGGAGAAGGGCCTTACCGCGGTGATCGGTTGCGGATTCAATCCCGGTATCATCAATGCTTTTGCCCAGTATTCGGCAATCAAGCTTCTGGATTCCATTGATTCTGTAGATGTTATCGATATGAATTCCGGGGAGAACAATAATCCCTATCTGATGAATACTTCCATGATGGCCAGCCTGCACCAGATCTCGTCAGACTGCCGCTTGTGGTCGAACGGAGAATTGGTGAGCACACCTCCGATGACGACCAGGGCGTCATTTGATTTCCCGGATATCGGCAAGAGTGATCTTTATATGGTGGACCATGAGGTGATCGACGCGCTCAGCGGAGAACTTCCGGAGGCACAGACGATCCGTTTCTTCTCGTGTTTTAAGAAGCCGTTCCTTTCCATGGTAAAGGTCCTTGAAGACTTGGGTATGACCTCTACCAAGCCGGTAGAGATCGACGGGCATCAGATTGCCCCGCTGGATTTCCTTTATGAAGTAATGCCGCAGCAGGAAGATCTTGCTGCCACGGCAACAGGTAAGAACGGAATCGGTGTTCTTGTAAGAGGAAGCAAAGACGGACTGGAGAAGAAATACCTGATCTACAGTCTGGTGGATCACAAGGAGTGTTTCGAGAAGTACGGTTCTTCTTCTACGGACTTTATGGCGGCCGCACCGCTGGTTGCCGGAGCCGGCATGATTGCGCTGGGTATCTGGAAACGTCCGGGTGTGCACATGATCTCCGAGTATGATCCGCTTCCTTTCTTCAAGGAAGTCCAGAAGCTGGGATTGGATTATAAAGTTGCGGAAACGGCTGAGGATTTGGAGATCCTTGACGATTAAGACTTTGTATCCGCTTTCGGTGCTTTTCCTGCGTCCCGATGGAAAAACAGTTTATTGATCAGTGAAATGAAAGGACCGAGGAACAGGGTCATCAGGATAATGCCGATGACCGGGATCCCGCCTGCCAGTGTGCCGATCAGTACGGCTGTAAAATCCCACAGCATACGGACCAGCATGGAAGGAAATTTCGGGAATCTTTCTGCCGTTTTATCCGTGAGATATTTCGGTATGGCATCGTAGGGCGCTACGCCCATATCACAGTTGATGTAAACGGCGGCGCTGATCACGAAAAAGAGCAATGCCGGAAGGAAGATCCCCCAGCGGCTCCAGGTATCCGTAAACACGGAAGAAGGGATCACTTTTCCCCATACCCAGTCAAAAAAGTCTACGTAATACCCTACCAGGACCATATTGAAGATCGTTCCGAAGCCCAGAAGATCCCTTCTGGTAAAGATAACAAAGAGGAGCATCGCAATATTGACGATCAGCTGGTAGTTCCCGAACCCCATACCGATCCGCTGCGAGACAGATTTGTTCATGAAGGAGCAGGGGTCGGTTCCGAGACCGCACAGCATCAGGAAGGAAAGAAAGAAGCCCATTCCGAATACGGCCAGAAAACAGATCGCGATCTTCTTTCCGTTCAACTGAAACTTCATATTATCCCCCTTCCAAAAAAAGCGCACTTAGTCTATCACGGAGAAAAAAGGAAATCAATTCACCGAAGTGCACGTGAATAACCAGTAAAACATGTTGTAAAAGTCCCGATAATGGGACTTTTGTTTTTGCATAATTACAGCATGAAAGCACACCGGAACGCGTGAAGACGGGCTTTATAGATGCAAATAAGGAACATGCATACAGGAGGATGGAAAAATGTGGTTATCGATAGTTATGGTAATTGGATTGGTCGGTTTTGCTTATCTTTATCTGGATTCGCTTTTTTGTGATTTTGCGGATGATTTTTTCGGAGAAACCCGAGAGAAATGAAAGAAAGCAAGGAACAGGAAGGATGCTCCGGACAGGAGCCCGCCAAAGATGAGCCCCGGGGCACGGTAGTAGAAGAAGACCTGATAGGCGCCGGCAGATACGGGGACGGAAAGAAGTGCGTCTTCATATGCGGTGGGCGTGACGGTTGTTCCGTTCAGATTGACCTTCCAGCCTTTCTCGTAAGGAATATTGGTCAGGATCAGAGAGTCGGATGCGGCGAGTGCTTCGGCATAGAGGCCCTCTGAGGACAGTCTCTTCTCCGGGATGCCGTAGTTGGCGCTCTCGGTATATCGTTCCCAGTCATAGGAGTTGAGATAGCCGAACAGGGCGGAGGCTTCCTGAATGTCGGAAGGATGTTCGGAACTAAGTTCCAAAATGAGTTCCTGACCGGCATTAAAGGTTCCCAGGTAAACGATGACCGGCTTTCTGCTTTGCGAGATCGTGGCAACGGGATTCCCGTTTAAGCGGACTTCCACAGGATGGGAAAGGTGCGGAAGTGTGATCGAGGCGTAAAGAGGATCCAAGAAGAGTGTAGACATCTTGAAGTGAACGGCCGTTGTGCTCGTGTATTCCGGGGTGGTCACGGCCGTGGTGGATGTCTGGAAGGGAACACTTGGAAGATACGGCCAGATCGAATAGATCCAGCTGTTCAGAAGATCGAATCGGTTGGCGGGTGCATCACTGAAGGAGAAGTCTCCGGCTTTTCCGTTCGCGACAAAGACAGAACCGGGATTTCCGAACAGCAGTTCCGTGACAGGAGAAGAGTAGGTCATGTCAGTCCTTCGCGGAGCAGTATCGGAACCGATATTCTGGAGCAGGGAAGAAGCAGGATCGCGGTCTCTCAGCAGAGCCGGGATCTGAAGTACCCGTGGGATCAGTATGATCCCGCTAAGACAGATGGAAAGGAGGAGTGGCGCACTGAGACGGATAAATGTACGGGACCGGCTGCTGTCTTTCGTATTCTTTGCAAGGAGGAATATCCCAACGGCCAGGAACGGAAGCAGCAGAAGCGCAAGTGCGGAATTGGAAGTAAGGTACAGGAAGAGCACGATGATCAGGCCGGGTGAGAGAACGGAACCGGACTGACCGAGAGTTTTCCTTGTAAGAAAGAGTGCAAGCGGAAGCATGATATATGTGCCGCTTACGGGAAGACTGAGGAATAAGGACAAAGAGAAGGTTAGCGAGGTGTAGATCAGGGACAGGAGGAAGACTCGTAGAAAAGTCTTCTTTCCCGATACCAGGGATAAAAACTTTGCGAAGCAGAAAGCCGAGAGACTCAGGCGGAGTGCGCTGAGTGAGAGAATGGCCTGCGGATAGACCGATTCCGGGAACAAACAGAACGGGATCGTGAGCAGGCCGCCGGATCCGGTCAGCATCAGGCGGGGAATACTCATTCCCAGGCCGATCCGGAAGGTATAGCTGTTGAAGTCGGCATGCTGAAACTTGTAACGGAAGACCGAGAGCGTCTCGATCTCATTTTTGGCAAAACAGGTGGCCGGATCTGAGAAGAGCCCCGAAAGAATGAAGAAGGCAAGCCAGAGCAGAAAAGAGAAAGACGCACAAACGATAGGGAAGTACCGCTCCGATGTGAACAGATCCCGCAGGATGAAGCGTGCGTGATTAGGTTGAGAGAGTCTTTTTTCTGACATGGCCTTTCCTTATTCCGGTCAGCGCCCGGTTGATCTTTCCCCCTATGATAGCACACCCGTTATTGAAATACTCGGCTAAATCTGTTATATTCGTCTTTAATATATCTAAATCGTAGGTGCACGAGGTTGCTGCGGAAGGATCCGCAGAACATAGGGAAGGAAAGGAACGCAAGTGCCTGATGACAGTATAGGTGCGATATTATTCGACCTAGCCATAGTATTAGTTTTTATTCTGATCAACGCCTTTTTCTCGGCTGCCGAGATGGCGGTGATTTCTCTCAATGATGCCAAAGTCAAAAAACAGGCGGAAGATGGCAATAAGAAAGCCAAGAAGATCCTGAAGTTTATCGAAAATCCGGCAAAGTTTCTGGCGACGATCCAGGTCGGCGTGACGCTGGCAGGATTCCTGTCGAGTGCTTTTGCTGCGGATAAATTCTCCGGCAGATTAACCTATCTGTTAGATCCGAACGGGAAGTATTCCTTCCTCGGCACGGTCTGCACGGTGATCGTTACCGTGATACTCTCATACTTCTCTCTGGTATTGGGTGAACTGGTGCCGAAGCGTATTGCACAGAATAATGCGGAGAAACTGGCATTCCGATCTTCTTCGATCGTCCGTGCTTTCGGTACGGTCATGAAGCCGTTTGTACGCTTTCTGACTCTCTCCACCAATGCGGTACTTCGTCTCCTTCATATCGATCCGGAGGTCAAGGAGACCAACGTTACCGAAGAAGAGATCCGTATGATGGTCGATGTCGGTTCGGAAGAAGGCTCTATCGAGGACACGGAAAAGCAGATGATCCAGAACATCTTCGAGTTTAACGACAAGGATGTCGTGGAGATTATGACACACAGAAAGAAGATCGTCGCACTGCCGATCGATGCTTCTTATGAAGAAGTCATGGATGTGGCCAGAAACGAGAAATATACGCGTATCCCGATCTATAAGGAAACGATCGACGAGATCGTCGGTATCCTGCACATTAAAGACCTTCTTGGTATTACCAATGAAGACGGTAAGTTTTCGCTGGAGAAGATCATGCGTCCACCGCTTTTCGTGCATGAGACAAAGAAGATCTCTGACCTGTTCCACGAGATGAAAAAGGGAAAGATGCAGCTGGCGGTCATCGTTGACGAGTACGGCGGAACAATGGGTATTGCGACCATCGAGGATATGCTCGAAGAGATCGTTGGTAATATCACGGATGAATTTGATGAGGAAGAGCCGGAGCTCCTGAAGATGAATGACGGCGGATTCCTTGTGAAGGGCGATATGACGCTGAGCGACCTGGAAGAGGCGATCGGCGTGGATCTTGTAAGTGAGGACTACGATACGATTGCGGGTCTTACATTAAGCCTTCTCGATCGAGTGCCGGATCACGGAGAGACGCCGGAAGTGCAGTATAAGAACGTCACGATCAAGGTCATCCAGGTCGAAGAGAACTGGATCTCCAAGCTGCTTCTTCATGTGATCCCGCAAGAGAAGGATGAGGAGGAAGAAGAAGAGGAGTGATCCTTTTCAAGACCACTCCCCCTTAATTTGCCGGTTGGTTCCGGGTCTTTATTTTGCCAGAGCGAAGTACAAAATCACGGCTGCACCAAGGAGTATGCGGTATACACCGAACACTTTGTAGTCGTGTTTTTTTACGTAATTCAGGATTGCCTTGAGGACGAGCATGGATACGGCAAAAGCAACGGCGCATCCGACGAGCAGGGTGATGGCTTCCGTGGTTGTGAAGTGGAAACCGAACTTCAGGATCTTCAGGAAGCTCTGGCCGACCATGACCGGAATGGCCAGGAAGAAAGTAAACTCGGCGGCGGTGGTGCGGGAGATCCCGATGGAAAGGGCACCGATGATCGTCGAGCCGGAACGGGAAGTGCCCGGAATGATCGACAGGCACTGGAAGAGACCGATGATCATGGCATCTTTGAAGGAAAGGTCATCCACGGAATCGACCCGGGGTTCTTTCCCTTTGCGGGACATCTCGATCAGGATAAGGATCAGGCCGTAGAAAGCCAGAGCCGAGCCGATTATGTACGGAGTCTGCAGATGCGCCTCGACATAATCGTCGAATAACAATGTTACAATGACGCCCGGAATGCAGGCGACGACGACTTTGACCCACATGAAGAAGATGCTGGACTTGATATAGCACTTCTTGCCGGAAACTCCCGGCTGTTCACCATATCCGAAAGGCCAGAGGCGCTTCCAGAATGTCACTACAACTGCCAGGATCGCGCCGAGCTGGATCAGGACGAAAAACATATTCTTGAATTCTTCGCTCTGGGCGAGGGGAAGGAACTCGTCGACCAGGAGTATATGTGCGGTACTGCTGACGGGAAGCCATTCCGTAATGCCTTCCACTATGCCCAGGATGATAAGTTTTATCCATTCAAATGCTGTCATTTTCAAGCCACCTTTGGTAATATGGTTTTCAGTATAGCACAATCTGTTTCCGGGGAAAGTCCGGAGACAAGAAGAAAGGGAGAATACGGGGGAATGAAAGATCGGATCAAATACGGGATCGTATTTCTGGTATTACTGGGTACGGAGGTCCTGATCGCTAAATTCGGTTCCGGAGTGCTTCGAAGCTATGTGGGGGATATCCTTGTGATCCCGACGCTCTATTTCTTCCTTCGTGCACTGATCTTCGCCAAAGATTCGATCTTTTCCGTATATGTGCTTCCGTTTATCGCATATTTCTCCGGCTGGGTGGCCGAAGTCCTTCAGGCATTTCATTTTACCGAACGCATGGGTATCGCATCGGATTCGATCCTTGGCATCGCACTTGGCGGCGTTTTCGATCTTCGGGACGGCCTTTGCTATTTCTGCGGACTTCTGGTGATCGGGCTTTTCCTTGCAGTGGAAAGCAAGTGGAAAGATGACCGCCGCTGGTGGTATCCGCTGGCGGTTTTTCTGCATTGCACGTGGGGATATTTCCAGACATCCCTCGGCTTTTTCATCTATCTTTGGTTTTTCAAGTGTAAGCATTCCTATTACCAGGGAGTGGTCCGGACGGTGTGGAATTCAAGTGCCGGGCTATCCTTGGGCCTTTTTATCTTTACTCCGAAAGAACCGGATCCTTCGGACCGGAGTTCTTATGCCATCCGGGAGAAGCAATGGTGTGAAGAAGTGGCCGTGCATGAATACGGACATACGATCCAGTCCTTGCTTTTGGGACCGCTTTATCTTCTCGTGGTCGGTATCCCTTCCATCTGCTGGGCAGGACTTCCGAAATGTCAGAAGATGCGGCAGGAGAAACATATTCCGTATACACGGTTCTACTGTGAAAAATGGGCATCCCGCTGGGGAGAGAAAGTGACGAAAGATAAGGCGGACTGGAACTGATCTTCGTACAACACCGGCACTTCCCTTTCCGATGTCGGTAAAAAGTTCAAAAACACGCACAAATTTGTGCAGATTACGGATATAAAAATACAGTGCTTTTGGAGTATTATATCGACATATAAAAACGTGATATCAATGGGAGGCGCCACCATGCAAAACGAGATGATCCTTATTTTGGACTTTGGCGGACAGTATAACCAGCTAATCGCAAGAAGAGTCCGTGAACTGAATGTTTACTGCGAAGTCCATCCTTACAATATGCCGATCGAGAAGATCAAGGAAATGGCGCCGAAGGGCATCATCTTCACCGGCGGCCCGAGCAATGTCTGTGATGACGACGCACCACGTTGCGATAAAGAGATCTTCGAGCTGGGCATTCCAGTATTAGGAATCTGCTATGGCGCACAGCTGATGAATTACCTCCTCGGTGGTAAGGTGGCGACCGCTCCGGTTAGAGAATATGGTCACACCGAGGTGGATGTGGATAATTCCACCACGATTTTCCGTCATGTTTCTTCGAAGACAGTCTGCTGGATGAGCCATACAGTTTATATCGCGGAAGCGGCTCCGGGATTTAAGGTTACGGCAACCACGAAGGTTTGCCCGGTGGCTGCAGCCCAGAATGAAGAGAAGGGCCTCTACTGCGTACAGTTCCATCCGGAAGTTTCCCATACTGTTGAAGGCAATAAGATGCTGGAGAACTTCCTCAAGCGGGCATGTAAGTGCCAGTGCGACTGGAAGATGGATTCTTTCGTCGAGACATCGATCAAGGAGATCCGTGAGAAAGTCGGTAATGGTAAAGTACTCTGCGCACTGTCCGGTGGCGTGGACTCTTCCGTTGCGGCAGTCCTTCTTTCCAAGGCTGTCGGCAAACAGCTCACATGCGTATTTGTTGACCATGGTCTTCTCCGTAAGAACGAGGGCGATGAAGTAGAAGCCGTCTTCGGTCCGGAGGGCCCGTACGATCTGAATTTTATCCGTGTCAATGCCCAGGAGCGTTTCTACAGCAAGCTTGCCGGTGTCGAAGAACCGGAAAGAAAGAGAAAGATCATCGGTGAAGAATTCATCCGTGTGTTTGAAGAAGAAGCCAAGAAGATCGGCGCGGTCGACTTCCTCGTTCAGGGAACGATCTATCCGGACGTCATTGAATCCGGCCTTGGTAAGAGTGCCGTCATCAAGTCCCACCACAACGTTGGCGGTCTTCCGGATTGCGTAGATTTTAAAGAGATCATTGAGCCGCTTCGTCTGCTGTTCAAGGACGAAGTAAGAAAAGCCGGTCTGGAGCTTGGCATCCCGGAGAACCTCGTTTTCCGTCAGCCGTTCCCGGGTCCGGGACTTGCGATCCGCATCATTGGCGAAGTTACCGCCGAGAAGGTCCGCCTCGTTCAGGACGCCGATGCGATCTTCCGTCAGGAGATGGCGAAAGCCGGTCTCGACAGAAATGCGAACCAGTACTTCGCAGCCCTCACCAACATGCGCTCTGTCGGATGTATGGGTGATGAGAGAACGTACGATTATGCCTGCGTTATCCGCGCCGTCACCACGACCGACTTTATGACCGCAGAGTTTGCGGAACTTCCGTGGAGCCTCATCGGAAGAGTTAGCTCCCGAATCGTAAACGAAGTCAAGGGCATTAACCGCGTGCTTTACGACTGCACCGGTAAACCGCCGGCCACGATCGAACTCGAATAATGAAAAAACGCTGGAAACGCCCGTGAACAGGGCGTTTCAGTTTTTAAGCCCCTAAAAAGCCCCCATAAAAGGAATCAGAGTAGTGAAATGATCACGGATTCATTTGATAACAAGACTGAAGAAATATTAAAGCTTTGGAAAAAGGAAGATGCCAAAAAGGTTGATGCCTGAATCCCGATATCAACTGCAATTAGATCGAAAGGAATAGCATATGGCCGGGGATAAGATGTATCAGGCGATGAAAGAAATAGCAAAGAATAAGGGGATAAAGGCATCTCCCCAGCATGATCTGTATAAGAAGTATGCCCCTTATTTTTTGAATGCTTTTTACTGTGAAATAGTGGATAAAAAGGCGAAAAAGATGGATATGAACATTCATTATGAAGCTAAGTGCTCTTATTTTGATGACCTTAAACTGTCTATCATTGAACCTGATTCAACCATTAAGATCACTGATAAGATCAGGGCTAACAGCGTGATCCATTTTCAATCCATAATCGAGAAAGAGATCATAGAGTTTGAATTTGACGGAAAAGATGAATCATATACAGAAATAGCTGCAAAGACCTTTGAACATATTGAAGAATGGTACATGAAGTTTTTTGATGATGTTAAGAGCAATTATGGCGACCTTGAAAACTACTTTATTTTGAATCGTGACAATTTTTTGATGCAGGCTGCTTTTGTATATATATATCAGAGAAAATATGAGTCAGCTGAGGAATTAATACAAAAACTTCCACCGAAACTTCATTCGAGCCGTTCGATCTGTCCTGAAACTGAAACGCAGAGAATCAGGTTGATCGAATCCGGTGCTGAAAGCTTTGGAAACTCATTTCTCCGGGATGATATGGATTGTATCAGAGATTATATTGCGGCTCGGAAAAACGGTTTGGAATGGACATCTGAGAGAGCCCGTTACGGATTACTTAATGAAGAAAGATCCTGAATTGTACGAGCTAGGAGCAATCCTGGCTCGTATTGTATAATGGAACATATAATCATCAGTTTTATAGACAAATCGGGGTTTGGCGAGACATATATGGAGAAAGCAACAAGAGAAAAACTAGCCAAGATTGCAAAGGATATGGCGCAGGTTCCGTTTCACGGAGATGTTGATGGGATGGCTTCCAATCTTGCGTCGATTGTGCGATTGTTTCCAGCATGGAATCTCAAGGAAGCTGACGGTTTATGGTGTGCGGCGTTTGTCTATTATTGCTGCATGGCAGCGGGATTCGAAATCCCGTACAGACCAGAGGAATGTAAAACCTGTCATCTGGCTGCATGCCTTGGCTGGGAGGAGTTTGCCGTAGGCGATCGGCGGATCGAATACCATAAAGGGCCGGAAGGCTATGTTCCGGAAGCGGGAGACATCGTACTCTATGATAGGGTATTCGAGAACAAAGAACACGACCATATAGGGATCGTCCTTGAGAAACGGGAGTGTACGATCCTTGTTGCAGAAGGAAATGTGAACAATATATCCGGGATTATCGAACGCTCTATCGATGAGCATATTCGTGCGTATATTCGAATTCCAAATGGGTATCGGTATAGAGAAGAGTGACAAATTCAAGTTTGTCGGGATGAACGATAGAGCGTTATCTCATGAATTTAATTTATTAAAGCTCAGAGAAATCTGAGCTTTAATATTCCAATTCAATAAATGCTTGCACTGTGAATAACTGTATGATAATATTCACGATGAATATATCACTATAAATGTTCATAGAGTGCGTATGGCTGGCGGATTTACTGAAAAAGAAAGAGAACAGATAAGAATAGCGTTACTATCGGCAGGCTATAAGCTCAGTGCTGAGTGCGGAATTAAGAAGATGACTGTAGCCTTGGTGGCGAAGTCTTCCGGCGTTGCTGTAGGGTCTTTCTATAATTTCTTCGACTCAAAAGAGGACTTTGTTCTAGCGCTGATACAGGAAGCCGAGAAAGAGGCTGAAATTAGGATGGTTTCTGCGTTTGCGAAGGATGGAACGATTTCTTTGAAGAAGTTCCTTCAGACTTTTCGCGAGAATTTCAGACCTGAGACAAATTTCTTCCTTAAGATCAGCTTAGAAGACTGGATGTGGCTTAAGTCGCATCTTACTGATACTACTTACTTTAATACATCGAGCGATCTTCAGAAGATCGAGTGGCTCCTGCCGAAGATTAAAGGTGTAAGAGAGAATATTGATCCAGGCGTCGTAGTCAACTTCATCAAGTCGATATATGCGATGTACCAGAACAGAGAGACCTTATTTGAAGAGTCTTTGGAAACGAATGTGGATCTCATATTCGAATCGATCTACCGATATATGATAGCCTAAGGTCAAGAAAGGGACACGTAAATGATATTAGCGTTTATTGAAGGTTTGGTATTAAGCTTTATTCTGCTTCTGGTTTGTGTTATCAACATCAAAAATGGGCCCGTAGGCGGGGTTCATTACTACGAAGAACCCGTGAAGGAACGCGTTGTCGAGATGGGGCTTATCACGAAGGCGCAAATCAAGAAAAACATGTTATGGTCAGGAGCTGTATTCATGTTTGCATTGATTATCGCAGCCCCGCTGACAGTGTTCTTCGTTAACAAGGCGGCCGGGTTCTCGGAAAGCTTTATACAGCTTGCGATTATGTATATGGTGTGCGGTGTGTTTGACCGTGTATTTATAGATTGGTACTGGGTCGGACACACCAAGGCCTGGTTCATTCCCGGAACGGAAGATCTCATGCCTTACATACATAAGAAATCCTGGATCAAGAAGATAGGCCAGACTATAATACTTTACCCTGCTCTTGCAGCACTTCTGGCACTTGTATTATCTAAGCTGCCATGAACCTCTATACTTTTTTATCAATAGGATATGACCTTCTGGATAAGATATGGTTGTCTGAGAAAGGCAGAAATCCGAGAGATGTTATCGAGGAACTGATTCCGAACGAGAAGTGTAAAGTCCTGGATCTGTGTTGTGGAACATTCACAAACGGTCTTTTCATAGCGAAGAAGAATCCTAAAAATCTTGTGGTAGGACTAGATCGATCCGAACCGATGCTTCGCGAAGGCAGACGTAAGATTGATAAGGCCGGAATCAGTAATGTAGAGTTGATGTGCCTTGATGCAACAAAAACCGGGATAGAGGAAGAGTCTTTCGATTACGCGATCATCGGATTGGTCCTGCATGAATGTAATCCGGAACTGTGGAAAAGTATCCTGGCAGAAACACGAAGAATCCTTAAACCAAATGGTCGCATAATAATCCTTGAGTGGGAACGACCGGATAATCTAAAACAAAGAATAAAGTTTGCTCCGCTCTATATCACCGAAGTGTTATGTAATCCCGGGTATTTCAAAGAGTTCTATCAGGCAGATAAAACGGATTTCTTCAAAGGATATGGATTTGAGACGGAACAGCGTATCGGCTGTAACTATACGACGGTATTGTCACTGAAGAAAAGGGAACTATAAAGGGGAAAACTGAATGCAAACAAGGCTCACGGTAATAGTTGACAACATAGCAAAAAATGGAATCAAAGGAGAGTGGGGTCTGTCGATCCTTGCCGAACATCGCGGTAATCGCATACTTGTTGATACCGGAGCATCAGATCTGTTTGCCGATAACATGAGCAAATTGGGATTTGATATTAATGATGTGGACTATGGTGTGCTTAGTCATGCTCATTATGATCATGCTAATGGTATGCCCGCATTCTTCGAACGCAATTCGAAAGCACAATTCTATCTTCGTGAGACAACTGCCGAAGACTGTTATTTTAAGAAATTGATTTTCCGTAAGTATATTGGGATCCCGAGGCATATCATAGAGAATTACCGTGAACGAATTACATTTGTTTCCGGTAACTACAGTTTGTGTGACGGAGCATACTTGATACCGCATACGACGAATGGTCTTGAGAAGATAGGAAAAAGGGAGATGATGTACAGGAGAACGACAGACGGCTGGCGTCCCGATGATTTCTCGCATGAGCAGAGTCTGGTCCTGGATACGGACAAGGGATTGATTATCATCAACAGTTGCTCACACGGCGGTGCGGTTAACATCATAAATGAAGTAAAGAAGGTTTTTCCAGATAAGCATATATACGGGCTTGTTGGGGGATTTCATCTCTTTAACAAGAGTAATGAAGAAGTGCGTCGGGTCGGCAAGGAGATCAAGGAAACAGGGATAGATTATATCTGTACCGGGCATTGCACTAAGGACAGGGCCTATAACATTTTGAAGGAAGAATTAGGGGATAGGTTAGAGCAATTGAAAGTTGGTTTAAAAATATGATATTAACAAACTGAATACTAAGTCAACAAAATGTCAACATCCATACCTAAAAAGCTATGGAACAGGCGGAATAAGTAGAAAACAACCACACGATATAGTGTTTTTCGGAACACACTGACCACAAAATATGGGTGTCAGTAAAGAACTCGAGTGATATTCTTTGCTCGCAAGCAATATCACTCTCGTATAGTTACAATATCAGATAACGTTAGAAACGCCCTGGATAGGGCGTTTCTTTTTTTTTGAATGGTATAATTATCTTGTCTGTGGGAGGGATTTCTTGGAATAGAAAATAATCGGTAAAAAAGGATAAGGATTAAGATGGACCTTAATAAATTGAATAAAGATGCAAGAGTTGTTTTTCTGTTATTATTGACTCAGTTGATTCAGGATAAGTTGGCTGATTCGAAAGGTTACGAATTAGCCTTAGAGACATTACGGAATTGTTGGGAATGGGTACTTTATAAAAAAATAGAGGGTTTCGATCTGTATCATTATTTGGGAAATGATGACGGATATGACGTTACAACATTTACGTTGCTCCTCGGACAACCGGAAGAAGAGGAAAGAGCATGGATATGTGTTGATGTTGTTCTTTCGATAACAATTCAAAATGCATTCGAATGGGAAAACCAAAGAATTGTTCCGGAAGATATTGAAAGTCTTTATGTTGAAGAAGAAATGAACAAAACACTAGAAGCTTTTTGGAATTCTTATAACGAGCTTTATAAGAATACAGCCATCGTAGATGAATTGTTTGCCTTTATGACAGCGAATTATCCAAATGGATCAGATAAGAAGATCAACAAAGAAGACTTGAAGGAATGTTTTGATCTTATTTCTTGTAGTTAATTGGTATTTACAGAGCTGATGCGTTACCCGAAAACTTGTTATTTAGCTGTTTAGGAGAAAACAATGTATTTATATCATTTTTATGATGCCAGGACGGGTCCATTTAGAAGTCTGACTTCTATACCTCAAGATGAAGCCAGAGAAGTGATTGAGAGGATAAAGATAGAACGCCCCAAGTCTCAATGCGCATCCAGACATGATAAATACGTGCAATACCGGCATAATTGCGAGCGGATGCTTCGGGAAGCATTCGCAAAAAAGGGCGGAATTATGGAGATAGATTCGCCTCACTATATGGTTTTGGAATTCAGTCCATGGCTATCAACATGGTATGAAGAGTGTAGATATATAAAAATACCGGTAGAGGAATTTGACCTGCGGACAGTTTCATTTACTTATGGTGACTCTATGCCTACATTTAGCGATAGGGTGAATGATGGCAAAGAGTACAGGAAAAAGGTCTATATGTATGATGAAATCCTGGAAATAATAAAGAAATATGGTATGCCGCAGGAATGGAATGATGATGGAAAGTACGGACCGGAAAGATATATAGAAGCGCATATATGGAGCGATAAGGTAATACAAAAGTATATACAACTGAATCAGGGTGAGTAGATCAATCATGACAGGCAAAGAGAAATATATGAAGGTTTAATCAGAACACTGAATAGAATATACTTATAGCCAGGAAACCAATTTGGAGGTCAAGCGTATGTGTCTGATATGTGACAGGATCGAGATGATTAAAAACGGTACGAATCCGTACTTTGTGAAGGAATTGAAGACGGGGTATGTGGTGATAGGTGACAATCAGCACTTCTACGGCTATACACTGTTCCTTTATAAGAATCACGAGCATACTGAGCTGTATCAGATGGATATGGAAGAGCGCGTGACGTTCATGAAGGAGATGTCCATCGTCGCTGAAGCTGCGGCAAGAGCCTTTAAGCCTGACAAGATGAATTATGAACTTCTCGGTATGGGAGATGCCCATCTGCATTGGCATCTGTATCCCCGCCGTGACGGCGATATCGGGAACTATGGTCACAACGGAAGAGGTCCTGTCTGGTGGTATCCGATGGAAAAGATGTATTCGGACGAATGCCGTCCTTCACAGGAAGAATTGGAAGAAATGAAGCGAATGCTTCTGGAGCAGTTGGATCTATTGATCAAAGACTAACTATTTGACAAGCGCAAATGATAATATGTCATCAGATGCGAAGGGCAGTTTACGGGTTGGATGGAACCGGATCGATCCTCTAGAGGAGCACAGTATGGAATTTAAAGAAGGAATGGGATGGAAATGCTGTTTTGATCCGGAGACCGGAATATATACGGCGCAGACCGGAAGCGGCCCAAACTGTTCTTTATACGAGATAACAAAAGAGATCTATGATCACGTGGATGATCCTGATGTTGAATGGCCGACAAGATTGATTTCAGAGGGACGCCACTTATTTATGTCCGTGGATGACCGTTGCGGACCTCCTTATACGATCGTTTTTGATTCGGATTATAAGAAACTCTGTCCTTGGACAACGGCTATAGTTTCGGGCAGGACATGGGATGATGATATGACGGATGCAGTCGTAGAAGTACTCGAATCGGAAAAAGCGAATAGGGAACAGCGCAGAAGGAAACGGGAAGAACGCAAGAAGAAAGAATGATCCTCTTATTGCAGGGAAAATTTTGTACAAGGAAAACGGAGGTATCTCAAAATGGCAAAAACAATTACTCTGGAAGAACTGAAGACCGGTGATATCGTTTTGTTTACACCACCGCCGGGAAAAGAAGGCAGAGAATCCAAAATCATCTGTTTCTTCACAAAATCACCGGTGAGCCACACGGGAATGATCGCGCCTGATCACGGGTATGCGATCCAGGAGATCCCGGAGGGTGCGAGCTGCATCACGTTACCGGAACCGGGCACGAGAAAACTCTATATCCGGAGACTGGAGGGTGAACCGGATACTTCTGTGGTGGACACCATCGCTATGAAGTATGTAGAGGAGAAGCTCCCGTATCCGATGTCGAATCTGGCGTTTCTGGGATTGTATATGCTGGCTTCGGATTTTATCCCCGATTCGCTAGGCGGAAGTATTTTCAAGAATGCGTTGAAAGTGGCCTGCTACGAACTCATGAAGCTGATCAACAAGCATACTCATCCCGGCACGGACGAACCTCCGATGGTCTGCTCACAGTTTGCCGCAGCCTGCTATGACGAGGCGGCGATGACGTACGGACCGCAGTATAAGATCCACTATAACGAAGATGTGTCTACATTTGCCAATCTTCTGAGAAAGATCATTGACCAGCTCACCGAGGAAGAGGAGGGCAAGACCTATTCTGTTGCCCTGGAAGAAAACCATCCTCTTTTAGGTGGTGAATTGGAAGAGGATGAAGCGGACATGCATCTTCAGAATCTGGCGGATCATCTGGATCAGAATCAGAATGAGGAACAGGACAAGGTACTTCTTTCCAAGCCTGAAAAGGTCTCTGACGAACTCATCGCTTCTTTCTATCAATATGGAAAAGGACTGCTGAAGCTTTTCGGAAACAAAACGGAATACCCGGATAAGAAGGAGGCATCTCCGGAAGAGATCAAGAGTGTCCTGGAGGAGCTTCTCCGCATCCAGGAGACCTTCGTTACACCGGGAGATCTGCTGTCGAAAACGACCAATCTGATGGATATGGGAGAGCTCGTTTACACTGCTTCGGAAATTGCTCCGTACTGGAATAGAAACGATCAGTGATGGCATAATATTTTTGGGTAGTATGATTTCTCTTTTCGGGTGTTGAGGAGTGCAGGGTATGTGTGAAGAGAATCTGAATAATCAGGACAGAAGAAATGCGGTGGCAAGTGCTTTTCGCGAAGAAATCGCACATGCGATGGAGCCGGGTGCCAAGGTGATGTCAGCGGACAGAGAACTTCGGTATTGTCTGGAACTGCAGAGAGACCGCATCGCGAGAAGGACTCTTCAGTATAAGGACGAAATGGATCCCGGAAAAAAGCCGACACGTGGCTTGCATAATGTCCGCTCCTGGAAGGACGGGCACTATGAGACATCCTGGTCTGTCGGGTATATCAAACATACGAAGACGGCCGAGCGGAACGGCCTGAAAAAGTTTAAGAAGACCGAGCCGCAGATGATCTATGAAACGGTCGTCGATGTGTGTGAAGGGGAAGATGTCAGCGGGGATACCTACTGCTGTCCGAACTGTGGCGCGACGTCCACGATCCGCGAACTTCAGGAAGGGTGCAGCCATTGCGGCACATCTTTTCAGATGACCGAGCTGTATCCGAAGGTGAGTAACTATTTCTTCGTTCCTGACCCGGCTGTAAACACGGATCCGCTCTGGAAGACGGTGACGAAGTGCGGACTTTGTGCTCTTCCTGTGACGCTTATTCTGTTTTCTCCGATGATCTGGCTGGACAATCGTAATATCAGTTTACTGAAAGGGTTTAATCTTGCTGATCACATTGTGGTTCCTTCTCCGGCGAAGGTGATCGCGTATATCCTCACCATGATCATCCTGAGTCCGGTCATCGGATACTTTGTATGGATATTGTCGCTCTTTTTCGCAAGTTTCCGTGCGATAGGGAAGGAGACGCCGGCAGCGCTCTCAGTAGGTAGTTCCAGAAAGAGATTTGCAGCAAAAATGTCGACGATCAGCCCGGAATATACTTTTGAAACTTTTTCTTCGAGGATCACATCACTTTTTAAGATCGCGATCTTTTCCGACAGCCGGGAAAGCCTGCCTTTCTACGCAGCCGGCGATCTTGGTGAGAGTTTCGATAATGTGGTCGATTGTTCTTACCGCGGGTGGATGTCCTGTAAGAAGATCAAAGAGCAGAACAATACCGTCTATGTCACAGGAGAGGTGTTTGTCGATACTACTCGTGATTTGGGCGACCGCCTCAAAGTGAAAAGCGAGGTGTATCAGATCACGGCGGGACGAAGGACGGATGTTCCGTTTACGACGAATTTCTCTATCGCGAAGATCCAGTGCCCGTCCTGCGGAGCCAGTTTTAATTCCTTCAAATCCAAGAATTGTCCGTACTGTGGCGCGGAAGGCGAACCGGCAACGGATGACTGGGTGATCTATGACATCCGTGATGTCGGAAAGAAGTTTCTCATCAGAAGAATCCTCTGGGGACTTCTGGTGATTGCGCTTCTTGTTTTATCGGTGCTTACCGTAATTAAGGACTTAAGGTAGAAAGAGCAGACTGACATGATCGTTCACCCGATACCACCGCTTTTTGATGCTTCATCCCGTGTACTTGTTCTGGGTAGTTTCCCGTCTGTCAAATCAAGGGAATCGCAGTTCTTCTACGGGCATCCGCAGAACCGTTTCTGGAGAGTTCTCGCAGAAGTTTTCGGAGAAGAGGTTCCGAAAACGATCCCTGAAAAGCGTGAGTTTCTTCTTAGGAATCATGTCGCGGTATGGGACGTGATCCACTCCTGTGATATTGTCGGATCCTCCGATGCAAGCATAAGGAATGTTGTTCCGAATGACATCGGAAAGATCCTTTCTCAGGCAAATATCGAAGCCATCTACGTGAACGGAAAAACGGCGGCAGGCTACTACAAGAAGTACCTGGAAAAACAGGTAGGGAGAGAAGCGATCCTCCTTCCCTCCACGAGCCCTGCCAACGCAGCTTGGAATTTAGACCGGCTGGTAGAGGCGTGGAGCATTCTTCACATACACTAACGTTCACTATTATTGACGATACACAAAATAAGAGTAGTTTCATATCACTCATCTCCAAATACGCCGACAAAATCAGTTGGGAAACTATTGTATGGTATCCCCTCTATCAATCCGCTTTTATAGGTATTGATAGGAGACTTGTTACCATTTTTGTATCAGATGGTCAGTGAGTCTTTGAATTGGTGTCATCCGATATCACCTTCCTGTCTTCAGTGGAGGATAGATCTTTAGGTGGAATGATTACCAATACTCTGAATAGATCATCAGTAACTGCTACCTCGAAGGTACCACTTGCTTTATCGACAATTCGTTTCATGATAGATATACCAAGACCATGGTATGGTTCATACTTGTTACTAAGAAAAGACGAACGTTGCATCTTGGGTGGAATGCCTAAAAGTGGGTTCTCACATATAATTGTTAGTCCAGCCGGAGAGTATGTGAATTGTAAGTAGACATATCTGTCTCCGTCACGGTGTTTTCTCTCATTTAGAGCTTCTATAGCATTATCAATCATGTTGGAAATCAATGAACACAATTCAAAATCTGATATATTCATTCCACCTGTGTAATGTAGATTAGTTCCACGTAGCTCAATTCTGTTTGCCCGGAGTTTATTCAGTTTTACTGCTAGTACAGAATCCAAAGTCTGGTTTCCAGAACTGTAAAGAGGTAATACTTGTGATTCCAGATCCTTTAGATATTCAGGCTCCTTTGGCAGTTTCCCGTTATTAACCATCTCCTGTATATCATGGACATATGAACGCATATCATGACGCAATTGTAGCATCGAACCATACACTTGCTGAAGATCCTCGGTCTGGCTGTACGCTTCCTTCAACATCTCATCCTGTAATTGAAGAACCTGTTTCTCTCTTTCATGTTTCTCCAAAAGCCGGTAATTGATCAGAGTAATGATTGCAATTGCAATGGATATGAGGCTCCCGACAAATAACCAAACAAGAGGTATTTCATATCGGTTTTTTAACTTGAAATATATATCAACTTGAAAAGAGCATAAGAGAACTTCAAACAATAGTAGATAAAGAGGTTTTACCGAATGAGACTTTTCTGGAAAACAGCGAGTGGTAAGCCACAGCCCTAACCAAATGAAAGTGTTCGAGGAGACGGTAAAAAGAATTCGTATGCTTCCTGTTGAAAGAAGTTTCTCAGTGTCAGCACCAGTCACAATACTGAAGAATTCGTAATAGATGCCGATAATTCCCATTGATATGATAATCAGAATCGAGCACCAAAACATTTTTTGCAAAATACTTCCATCAAAAAAGAATAGCGCATACAATATAACAAAAAAGAATATCCAGGTATCCCATTCTGGCAATGAAAGGAATAGGTACAACGAAAGAGCGGTTGCTGTTAGAAGAGAACAAGCCAACGAAGAAAGGTATTCGGGCTTCTTTTTTGGAAGCATCTTTGTGATAAACCAAGTGAATAAAGCTCCCTGATATATATTCAGTATTATTTCATAGACTGTCCAAAACATATCAATAAGCCTTTTTAAAGTGATCTATCATTCGATTGGTCAATTCTGTTCGGTATTTACTGCTGACAGGTATTTCGACGTCATTATGGAGAATAACCATGTGGCTGCTGTATTTTGTTACATAGTTTAAGTTCACTATGAAACTCCGGTGACATTGATAAAAATCTATGGATAGTTTCTCATCAACAAGGCTGGAAAATCTGGTGCCGGAAAGACTTATCTCCGTGACAGATCCATCTGTCAAGAATAGTTTGGCACGATGATCTGTCGTTATCGATTCTAGATATAGAATCTGATCGCTATCGATAATTATCCGCTGGCGATCGCTCTGAAAGATAAATGCATGATTCTTCACTAATCTTGATCGTGAGTATACTTCATCTAGAACAGAAGCAATCTTTTGTTTATTAAGTGGTTTCAACATATATCGAAAAGCCGATATTTCAAAAGCACTCTCATAGTATTCTTTGCTATTAGTGGTGAATATGATGAAAGCCCTTCGGTTTTGTTGGTGAATTCTTTCAGCTAAACGGAACCCGGAACTAGGATCATCATCCGTCATAATATCGAGAAAAAACACATCATATGAATTTATATCCGGGATAGAGAATAATAATGTATGCATATCGAGATAGGAGTGAACAATTACATTGGAATAGTTATGATGAGACTTCCATAAGTGGACCGTTTGAGTCAGCTCGTCTAAATCTTCTTTGTTGTCATCAAAAACTACGATTTTCATTCTGTCACTTCAGTTAAGAAAAGCCAATTATACTCATAA
>Ga0310690_10000608_pt1 | contig 73590 bp, 49 predicted proteins | sample AusTroGonzalo_MG_2_FD_207661 | JGI IMG/M metagenome (GOLD analysis project Ga0310690, IMG submission 207661) | Bovine rumen microbial communities from tropical cattle in Woodstock, Queensland, Australia - Gonzalo_04 (v2) (version 2) | ecosystem: Host-associated > Mammals > Digestive system >...
TCGGTTACAAAACGATTACGTTGCGTGCTGTGGCTAACATGCAAATCATCATGGAGTCGGATGCTCAGCAACTGCAAGAGGTTGTCTCCCTCGGTTATTCCGCTGTGAAGAAAGCCGAGTTGAGTTCAGCCGTTACAACGGTGAGCGCAGAGCAGTTGACCGACGTCACGACGAGTGATATCGGAACCATGCTGCAAGGTAAAGTAGCCGGTTTGACAGTGTCTAATGCCAGTGGTCAGCCTGGTGATGCGGCACAACTCCGTATCCGTGGTACAGGTTCTATCACCGCAGGCAGTGAGCCTGTTTATGTGGTAGACGGTGTAATGGGCGGAACGTTCAACCCGAACGATGTAGAGACCATCTCCGTATTGAAAGACGCCGGTTCGACCGGTATCTACGGTGCGGCTGCTGCAGGTGGTGTTATTGTAGTAACGACCAAGAGCGGCAAGAAGCACGACAAAGTGCATGTAGATATTAAGGCAACAGCCGGAGCGAAGCAAGCCTTGTTTGGTAACTTCCGAATGATGAAATCAGAGGAGTTGTACAATTTCCACAAGTCTATGTATAGCGACATTGCTTTCAAGGCTACGTATCCTGCATTGGATGTTCTTGACGACTGGAATTGGCAAAACGAGTTCTTTAAAACAGGCGTTGTTCAGAACTACAACGTAGCCGTTCACGGCGGTTCGGAACACTTAGCTTATTACGTATCGTTGGATTACTTCGGAGAGAAAGGTACATTCCGCAAGACCGGTATGCAGAAGGTAAGCGGCCACGCATCATTGAAGGCCGACATAGCCAAATGGCTGGATATGAATGTAAAGGTGGACTTCTCCAAATCGACGGTAGATTATCCTGCTACATGGACGATGATGGCGGATGCTTACGGCAAGATGCCTTGGGATTGCCCGTACGAGTTTGATGCCGCAGGCAATATGACCAACAATTATATCCGTATAGAGAACGGAACCCGTCCCGATGGTCACGGATACAAATCCAAATGGTGGAGCCAGGAGACCTGGAACTCGTTGCATTCGTCGGAATACAACTATTCCAAAGGTGATAATTTCGACTTCTCCGGTGTACTGCAACTGAATGTACATTTCACGGATTGGTTGCATTTCACAACGACCAACACGTTTGGAGCCGGTCATTACCTCTCCAGTACCTATATAGACCCGCGTGTGTACGATACTTCTTATAAAGACGGTTATGTAGGCAAGAGTGTCGGAATGAGCAAGAGTTTCGGTACGACGAATATCCTGAAGGGTGGCTATCAGTGGGACAAACACTCTTTCAACGCTATGGCTGGCTTTGAGTACGGCTTATGGCGTACTGAGTATGTCAGCGCGTCGGGTATTAAAATGCCGAACGGTATGGACGTGCTGAACGTAAGTTCGATGTACGGTATCGGCGGTTATGATATCCCGGGTGCAAGTTGGGCAGCGTTTATCCAAGCATCCTACGACTGGAACAAGCGTTATTTCGTTACCGCTACCTATCGTGCAGAGGCGAGCTCTATCTTCGCCCCGAACCATCGTGTAGGTCACTTCCCGTCTGTAGCAGCCAGCTGGTTGATCTCGAATGAAGACTTCATGAAAGGGCAAGATGTAGTATCCTTCCTGAAACTTCGTGCATCCTATGGTATCACAGGTAACAACAATATCCCTGCATACAAATATCTTTCGACTTATACGTTCACAAATCTTATCGGCGGCGGTGGTACGTTGCTGTATGAAGGTGAAGTCGGCGCAATGCCAAGTCGTTTAGCCAACCCTGTATTGCATTGGGAGACCGCGAACATGGCAGCAGTCGGAATAGACCTGACGTTCATCAAACGTATCAGTATGTCTATCGACCTGTATCAGACGGATAATTCGGGTCTGTTGCTGAACGTGCCTGTAGCTCCGTCCACCGGTTTCTATGAGGTAATGCAAAACGTAGGTAAGGTTCGCAACCGTGGTATAGAGTATAGTATTGATGCAAACGTAATCAACATCGGAAAGTGGCGTTGGGATATCGGCTTTAATATCGGTTTCAACCAAAACCGCGTAATGAGTCTGCCGCATACCGATGATGACCCGAACAAGGGTGCATTCAACCAGTCTGAAAATTCGGTTAACCAACGCGTAATGGAAGGACATGACATCTATACCTGGTATATCAAAGAGTGGGCAGGTGTGGATCCTGCTAACGGTGACCCGCTGTGGTATTGCGTAGATGCGGACGGCAACTATATCCTGGATGCAGCAGGTAACAAGACCACGACGAATGACTACAACGGAACGTTGGCTCATGCAGTGGGAACCGCCACTCCATTGTTCACCGGCGGTCTGAATACCACTGTTAGTTGGAATGGTATCTTTATTCATCTGAACAGCAACTTCCAGTATGGCAACCTGATTTACAACTACACCCGTCAGGCTTATGATGCCGATGGCGCATATACGGGTTACAACCAGCTCTCCATTGAGAATTCTCCTCTTGGTTGGAAACGTTGGACGGCAGAGGACCCGAACGGAGCAACGCATCCAAAGGCAAAATTGAGCGGTAACTTGAGTTCTAACCAAGTTTCGTCACGCTATCTGGAGGATGGAAGTTACTTCCGTCTCAAGAACTTGACCGTAGGTTATGAGTTCCCCGTTCAGTTGATCAAGAAAGCACACATGACCAAGTGCCGTATCTATTTCAGCGCAGACAATGTATTCACAGCCTCCAAGTTCTCCGGTATGGATCCGGAAATCAGGATGGATGGCGGCACAGGCAATCTCGCAGGCTTCTACTCCGAGAATTATCCTGTAGGTCGTACATTCCAAGGAGGAGTTGAGATTTCTTTCTAACGAATTAATGAGTTAGTGAATTAACGAGTTAAAGAATTAAAGAATATGAAAACAAAAGCTTTATATTTAACCGCAGTACTTGGAATGGTGCTCGGTTTGAGCAGTTGCAATCTCGACTACTTCCCCTCGGATGAGATGAATAGCGAGGCGCTACTGCAAGATGTGAAAGGCGCGGAGTACATCATGAACGGATGCTATGCGCTGCTTAAAGACGAGGTAGAGTTTCTCGGATATGCTTCGGGTAACTGCTATGCACGTCACTACTTCCAGTTGACTGAGTTCCCGGGTGACAATATCTGTCTGTCGGCACACACGACTGACCCGTTGTATGAGGCAACGACCTATACGATGAACGACGGTTTGAAGAACGTAGGTACGCTGTGGATGGTAGGTTATAAGATCATCTACATGACCAATCAGGTTCTTGAGACCTTGGATGCAAGCAAGCCGGAGAACAACCAGTTGCTCGGTGAGGCGTATTTTATGCGCGGTATGATGCATCTTCACATGGTAACGCTGTATGCAAAGCCGTATTCGCACGGACGTGACAATTTAGGTGTGCCTCTGCGTACCTCCTGCGGTGCGGGTACAATTACCCGAGCATCGGTAGGTGAGGTTTATGACCAAATCGCAGCAGACTTGCGTAAAGCAGCTGACTTGATGGGAAAGAGTCGTGGCGATGCCGGTTATCCGTGCAAAGAGGCTGCGTTAGGCCTGTTGAGCCGTGTATATCTGTACATGGAAGAATACGACAAGTGTATTGCAGCTGTGGATGAGGCACTGAATGGCGCTACTCCGGCATCGAAGCTGGAGCCGCAGGCTACGTTCAGTACGTATTTCCGCAATGCAAGAACATCGAAAGAGACATTGTTCTGCATCGCGCATGAGACAACCGATGACCGTGGTCAGTCTTCTATCGGTTCGATGTACCTGAAGGATGGTATCGGATGGGGCGAGATTTATCCGTCTGATCCGTTGAAATACCTGTATGAGCGCTATCCGTCGGATATCCGTTACACGGATTTCCTTGTACCGCAATACAAAGCAGGTTCGAACGATTTGTATGTGTACTATCCGGATCCGGAATCTATTGGTCCGGAGCAAGGAAGCGTGCTGCTGAAGGCGAAGTTGACGGATGACGGTTCCGGTAACTATACGTACAAATCCGGAGGTGCTACCAAGAACGTAGAGAAACGCAAAGTGAACGGTGAAGGTAAAGCCGATGCATCGGGTGAGTACTATGAGTACTTCGTAAACGAAGGAGGCAAGGATTTGATGTGCCGCGTATCGAAAGAGATGGTACTGCGTACCGGTTTCAGTTATCCGATGATTTTCGTTAATAAGTTCAGCTATCAAGATGGCAATCCGATGTTGAGTTCGCCGGTACTGTGCCGCTGGGCAGAGGTGATTCTGAACCGTGCTGAGGCGTATGCGAAGACGGGAAAGGACGCTCAGGCATTGGATGACGTGAACGTAATCCGTGACCGTGCAGGTATTCCGGCAGCAGGTATGTTCGCTGTAGGTAACCTCCATGGGTATGACAACGTGACCAACGTCGTATTGGATGAGCGTCGTATGGAGTTGGCTTTCGAGGGACATCGAACGTTTGATGTATATCGTAACAAACTGAATATGGACCGCCAGTACCCGGGTGCACAGTTCTGGAAAGTGCACAAATGGGATGAGGAGCAGCATATTGTATATCCTATCCCGAATAACGAATGGACCGTTAGTGGTATTCAACAAAACCCGGGCTATTAATAGTCGAGATTAAATAGAAAACAACCAATCAACATTAATATTAACCAATTTAAAAAACACAAAAAATTATGAAAGCAAACAAATTTTTTGCTGTAGCGCTTGCAGCGCTGACATTGATGGCTTGTAACAAGAAGGACGAGCCGCAGGCAACACTGACGATTACACCGGCTACTGCTGAAGTTGCTGTTGGTGCTACCGTTCAGCTGAGCGCAAACATGGAAGTTACCTGGTCGTCCAGCGATGCTACTATCGCAGGTGTTAACGAAAACGGTTTGGTAACCGGTAACAAAGAGGGCGAAGCTACTATTACCGCCAAGGGCGTTAAGGTGGATGGTATCGCAACCTGCAAGATTACGGTAAAAGCAGGTGGTGTAACTCCTCCCGCAGCTGAGATCAGTGTTACTGATAACAGCATTGAAGATTGGAAGGCTCTTCCTGCAGACAAAGTTGCTTCTTGCGAGTGCCCGGACGCTTCTGCATACCTTGGCCTCAAGGGCGCAGCTGTTTATGCGGATGCAGTGTACATCAACGTTCTTGTTGAGTATGATCCCGAAGAGATCGTTGACCGTGCATGGACTCCGTTCCACATGTACTTCAACACCGACAACAGCGATTTGACCGGTGGTTACGGTGACCAATGGAATGATGCCAATACCGACATCTTGATGGAAGGTGCAGTATTTGCTGATGACGCTCCTTGTGCTTATGAGCCTCAGGTATTTGCTTGGACAGGTGAAGTTGGCGGTACCGGTTGGACTTGGGAAGAACTTACCGTTGCAGCTCCTTTCTACGAGAGCCAGCACGTAGGTAACTACATTGAGTTCAAGATGATCCGTGAGCTCATCCCGACCACTGCAGGTTGGAATGACAGCGAGTTCGGCATCGGCTTCGACATCCAGCAAAACTGGGAGTCTGTAGGTATTCTTCCGATTGATGCAGCTACTGATGAGAACCCGAACGGTCACACTGTAAAACTGCAAGTTAAGATTAACAAATAATTTCCGGAATAAGTTAATTTTAACAAACAACACAATTAAGCTTAATCAATGTTGATTGAAGGTGCCGGTGTGGTGGCACACCGCCCCACACCGGTACCGTTATTTATTCCTTTTGTTATGAAAAAGATCATGCCCATAGTACTTGTTGCCCTGCTGTTAGCATCATGTAATACCCCAGAACCTGAACCGAAGGGCACTACCATCACGTTTACTGAAACGGATGAGACATTTGCCAATCCTGAAAGAGGATTGTATATACAAGCGTATTATACATCCGCTGATTTGGATTATAAAGCGAATGTCAATGTGATAAAATACAACCGTAATTCAGGAGATATTACTTTGTATCTCCACTCCTATTATCTGACTGATTATATGGAGTCCGATATTCCCCAAGAGTTCTTTGACCGCTTGGAAGCCAATATGAACGCACTGCGCGAAGGCGGCGCGAAAGCCGTACTGCGCTTCTCCTATAAATATAGCATGGACACGAAAGATGCTCCATGGAATGCCAAACCCGAATGGATTCACCAGCATATAGACCAAATTGCTCCGTATCTGCAGAAGCATGCCGATGTTATTCTCTGCGTGCAATGCGGCCTGCTCGGTTCCTGGGGAGAGTGGTACTATGTTTCGTATTACAAGATGAATCCGAGCAAAGATGCTGACTTTGAGCCTCGTTGGGAAGTATTGGAGCATATGCTTCGCGCGGTTCCGGAGAGTCGCCAAGTGGGACTCCGTACACCGATGTTCAAGAGACGCTATCTCAAGATGCGCGGCGACTCTTTGTCCTCCCCGCTCACCCAAGGGGAAGCCTACAGCGGATCCTATAAGTCGCGTATATGCGGACATAATGACTGCTTCGTTTCTTCATCCAACGATGTAGGTACCTACAGCGGCAATGCCGACCGTGAGTTCTGGGCAGAAGATACCAAGTATACCTTTATGGGCGGCGAGACTTGCGAGAAGGCCACTCAATCCAATGGAGCAAATGCACTTGCCGAGATGGAGAAATACCACTGGACCTATCTCAACAAAGACTATCGTGAGGAAGTGACCAATATGTGGCGTAGGGATGGTACGATGGATGTCATCAAACGTCGTCTTGGCTATCGTTTCGCCTTGGAGAAAGTCATTCATACTTCCAGCCCGCGCATCGGAAACAAATTCGAAGCATATTGTGAACTGCATAACAGCGGCTTTGCTGCGCCTAATAATGCGCGCGATGTAGAACTGGTGTTTGTGAATACGAGCACCGGCAAGAAATACGTCTTCCCGCAGACCGAAGACCCGCGTTTCTGGATGCCGGGTGAAACACAGAAGTTCACATTGGCATGCACGCTCAATGATATGGAGCCGGGCAGCTACAAGTTGTATCTTAACCTGCCGGATCCGTATCCGGCTGTCCATGACAATCCTTTGTTCTCCATCCGTCTCGCCAACGAGAATGTATGGGAAGAGGAGACCGGATATAACTTCATCGCCAATATAACGGTCAATGAATAAGCGGAACTCCATAGCAAGGGTTGTTTGCGCGCTGTGCATCGTATTATGTCCCTTTGCGCTTCATGCCAAGTCCTGGTGGGGGGCAGCGGTCGGTTTGGGCCATGAACAGCCGTATACCAGCCGTCCTGCATTCGATATGATGACGCAGGATGCGAATAACCAGCTTGTCCCGCTGTTCCTTTCCTCCGAAGGAGAATATATCTGGAGTGACCGGGCCTTTACTTTTGATGCGAAAGACGGCGATATTTTCCTCTCGGAGCCGATCACGGTTATTCGGGCAGGCAAGACCCTTCGGGATGCTTATCTGGCGGCACAGGCAAAGCATTTTCCGGCGAACGGACAGTTGCCGGACACGCTTTTCTTCACCATGCCGCAGTACAACACCTGGATAGAGCTGATGTATAATCAGAACCAGGCGGATATCCTGCGCTATGCGCATGCCGTGGTTGATAATGGTTTTCCGGCAGGCGTGCTGATGATTGATGACAACTGGCAGCGGTACTACGGTAATTTCGAGTTCAAGGCGGAGCGTTTCCCCGATGCGAAAGGGATGATAGACGAACTGCATTCGCTCGGCTTCAAGGTCATGGTGTGGATATGTCCGTTTGTCAGTCCGGATTCGCCGGAGTTCCGTGAGCTGGAAGCCAAAGGCTATCTGCTTCGCAATCCCGCCGGCGGAACCGCCATTCTGAACTGGTGGAACGGCTATAGTGCCTGTTACGATTTGACGAATCCTGAGGCGGCGGACTATTTCGTTCAAGTGCTGCGCCGCGCCCAAGCCGAATACGGTATCGACGGCTTTAAGTTCGATGCAGGCGATAACAACTGCTATGCCTCTACGGCCATTGCCGCCTACGACGCTTCTGCTACTAATGTGGACCATACCGCCTCTTGGGCGAAGATAGGCCTCTCTTTCCCCTTCAACGAATACCGTGCGTGCTGGAAGATGGGCGGCCAACCGCTCGTGCAGCGCTTGGGGGACAAGGACTACAGCTGGGCTGCGGTGCAGCAGCTCATTCCGCAGATGTGCGTGGCAGGTCTGTTAGGCTATGCGTACGCATGTCCCGATATGGTGGGTGGCGGCCAGTTTGCCGCATTCCTTGATATCAAAGAGGATGAGTTTGATCAGGCGCTCATCGTCCGTTCTGCCCAAGTGCATGCGCTCATGCCGATGATGCAGTTCTCCGTGGCGCCTTGGCGTATCTTGTCCAAAGAGAATCTGGCTATCGTGCAGCGCATGGCACAGCTGCATGCTGCCTTCGGGCCGTATATCATGCGCTATGCCCGCCTCGCGGCGCAGACCGGAGAACCGATTGTCCGGCTGATGGAGTATCAGTTCCCACATCAGGGACTGGAGACGGTCAAAGACCAGTTTATGCTGGGGGACAAGTATCTTGTGGCGCCTGTGGTGGATAGCCGTCTGGAACGCGAGGTACGCTTGCCGAAAGGCACCTGGCGTGACGAGCAGGGCAGAATCTACCGCGGCGGAAAGAAGTATAAAATCCAAGTGCCGTTAGAGCGATTACCCTATTTCGAAAAAATCAACTAATCAACCCATAAATCAATCAACTAATATGAAAAACAGACTTTGGCTCGTTTTTATCCTCATCACCATCGCTACATGGGGTGTATGGGGAGCGTTCTCTGACACCCAGATGGACAATGACGGTATTCCGGAGACGGTAGTGTATATCCTTTGGGCACTTACGATGATTCCATGCGCAATCGTGGCGCTGATCATTAACAAAGGCAAGTTCTTGCATGACAAGAAATCCGCCTTGCTCGGTTGCACGGTGGGATTGTTAGGAGCCGGAGGGCAGTTGGTGCTTTTCAAAGCCCTTTCCTTCGGACCTGCGTATATCATCTTCCCCTTTATCTCGATGTCTCCGGTCATCGTCATCGCGCTTGCTTCGATCTTCCTGAAAGAGAAAGCAAACAAATGGCAGATAGCGGGTATCTGCATGGCGTTGGTAGCTATCTTGCTACTCTCCATTCAATCCGGCGGAAATAGAGAATTCACGGTGGGCATGGACCATGCGGTCTGCGTAGATGATGTAAAGGCTTCCGTAGAAGGCGTTTTCAAGGCAAATGCACAGGAGAATGCTGAATTTACACTGAAAGTCAAGGACCTGAAGGAAGACAACCGTATTCAGATAGTAACGGATTTTGCGGTTGCTGAAACAGAAGCAGACGAGAAGGCGCTGGAACGCTTGATTTATGCCGGATGTGCTCCATTTATGGAGAAGGAGATGGCTTTTGAGGAATTCTCCATCGAGGAAGTGAAAGCCAATGTAAGCGGTTTCTTATGGATCATCTTAGCCGTTTTGGTTCTCTTCGCATGGGGTATTCAAGGTTTCTTCATGAAGTTTGCCAATAATTCGATGGACGCGGAGTCCATATTCGTATGGATGGCTATTTCCGGACTGATACTCATTCCGGTGGCATGGTTCATGAGCGGTGATGCAGCCACGTTCTTTGCCGGTGCAGATGTGATGCGTAAGAGTGCCACCTGTTTCGGAATACAGATTCTCAACTCGATAGGTGCATTGACGCTTGTCTATGCATACCGTCACGGTAAAGCGGTCATTGTTTCGCCGATGGAAGGTCTGTCGCCGATGGTAACGGTGCTGCTGTCAATGATTATTCTGGCTGCCGTACCGACTCCGCTTCAGATTGCCGGTATCTGCTGCGCCGCATTCGCCATGTTTGCGCTGTCGAAATGAAAAAATGAAAGGTGAAAATTGAAAGGAAGAAGGATGAAACGATTATCTTTTTTGTTTGTACTTTGTACATTGTCTATATGTGCCTGCCATGCAGCACCGAAACTGGTGTATAACGGGGATACGCTGGATTGGAACTACAGCTGGAGAAAAGCACAGTGTGGTACGCTGGATATCAATGAAAACATCATCGAGGTCTCCGGTATCGCCTGTTCCCGCGTTACACCCGGTTTTATCTGGATGCAGAGCGACGAGACGGTGAAATACATCATCGCTACCGATGAAAAAGGCGAGAAACGCGCCTGCAAGGTCAAGTTTGACAAGTCCATCCGTTGGGACTGGGAAGATATGTCCGGCGGTGTGTACAATGATACCAATTACCTTTTCATCGGTGCTTTCGGCGATAACGAAGAGACAGACGGCAACTACAGCATCGTCTATTTTCAAGAACCTGCCATCGACTCCGCCAACACGCCGGAGATAACCGTCACGCCGCAACAGATCAAGTATGTCTATCCGGATGGCAAGAATCACAATAACGAGGCGCTGATGTACGACAACCGCGAGCAGATGATTTACATCATCACCAAGGTCTATTACGATGTATGTCAGGTCTTCCGCATTCCGTTCCGCCTCGATTACGGCACGGAGACGCAGACGCTGGAGTACGTATGCGACCTCGGCGTCAAGTCCGACCTCGGAGAGGGTGCCAAACCCTATAAGGGCTTCCATCTCGTCACCGGCGCGGACATCTCACCCGATGGCAAGTACATCCTCATCAAGAATCATAATAACATAGTAGCCACCTATTGCTGGGTGCTTTATTGGGTGCGTTACGACGGCGAGAGTGTAGCAGATGCCATCCAGAACCGTCCGCCGCAACCTATCAAGGCGTATAACACATACGAGTGGCAAGGGGAAGCCATCTGCTGGCTCGATGATGACACTTTCTATACCACTTCCGATGCCGATGACGGAAACCCGCCTATTTACAAGTTTACGCGTAAATGGGGGGAAGGAGTGGAATCCGTGCAGGCCAACCAAACGAACCGTCTGGTGCTGGTCGGGAATACCCTTTATGTCTGCACCGCTGACGCCCTCTTTACTTTGGACGGCCGGAAGGTGAAATAAACAAACAGACAATACGATACAATAAAGCCTCGGACAGTTAGTTGGTGTCTGAGGCTTTATTGTGGATGTAACCGATATCAGAAGCGGTACGTGGCTCCAAGCAGGAAATTGATTCCCTGGGAGCGGTAGCCGTAGAGATACTCGTTTTTGCGGTGCAGCCAGTTATTGAGTTGCAGGAAGAAGGTCAAGTTCGGCTTGGGTTCGGGACGAAGCACTTTCCCTTCACCTTTCATCTCCGATCTCTGTCCTTTAGCCTTTCCTACCCACATGTCGTACTGCAATCCGAGATTGAGGTCAATGACCGGCGCCAAGGTATGTTCGCCATCTGTAGCCAATACGGTGCGCTTGCCCTCGAAATGGTTGTCCGAATAGAGCGACCAGTTTTTGTCGATACGGCCGTCAATACGAACGCCTAATTCCCAGTTGGGACGGTCATAGACCGTAGTATCCCCTTTCCACAGGTAATAGTCGCCGTCTATATTGATACGTACGATGTCACGGTAGTGGTAGTTGAGCTGTCCGCCTATTTTACCGCGCTGATAGTCCGTATGCCGGTGAACGAATTCGCCAATCGGTTTTGGGATATTCAATGGGTTGAGCGTATCCGTGGAGGTTGTGGCTATCCAGTAGTCTTCGTCCATCATATATGCATATCCGCCGTGCAGCTCAATCAGCAGGTCACGGTAGGGACGGATATGAAAACCGAGTTCCGCATCAACCGGTACGTACGAGGCACACGGATGAATGATACCGGCATGAATCATACTGTATCGGTTCTCCTCCATATAACTCTGTAGCGAACCGATGCCCTGGTTACCCAAGATGTCTGCATAGATAGTCAGCCATTGCGGTGCCACTTGTGCTTCCAGATTGATATGCGGTGACGGCGCAAAACTGAGGTTCTCGACGCTGCTCAGGTGTTGATGACCGCGGCCGATATTCAAATCCAGATTCACACCTACATGTATACGCAGACGTCTTCCTTCATATGCGTAGTATGGTTCAATGCGGAAATTATGCCGGTTACCATACAGCGAATCGGGAATAACGGTTGCCAGCGAATTGAGTTGCAAGAAGTTGTTCTGCACGTACAGGTTTGCACCGAAATGGTGCTCCAGCGCATGCCAATCAAAGGATATGTTGGTGCGGATCTGGTGCTCTGCTACGGCTCCTATCTTGGCGAACAGCATATATCCGGTCTGGATATTGTACTGGAAATCTTCTTTCGCATTCGCCTTCAGGCCCAGATACACTTCTGTGGTCCACAGTGCCGTTTTATCCTTATCGCTGAGTGTTGACGGCCGGTTGCTGTAAACTGTTTTATTCTTAGCCCACATATCCCAGTTCTGCGAATAATCGTAGAAATGACCGTATTTGTGGTAGTAGATGTTTCCGCCGTTGACACCGAAATAGAGGTCGCATGCGGAGAAGGTATGCGTGAAGTTAAGACCGATTTTCGTCTTGCTCAGCGCAGCCAATCCCCATTCGGCTTTGTGGTGCGCATATACGTCGAGAATGGATTTCTTGCCGTCGTCCAGGTGATAACCGAAATCAAAGAGTGTGTTCGGATGGCCGATGGCGCCTCTGACATAACCGTTATACCGTTTGCCTGCTTCGAAACGAGTGGGCTGGGAGAGCAGAGGATTGAAACTGGTTTCCGGCGTAACGGAAGCCGTGTAATCCGAGTACTCAACCGGGGTGGGGTCTATCTTTGTTTCTATGACAGCCGGTTTGGTAGAGACTTTGCCTGCCGCTTGTATGGTAGGTTGAAAATCCCGCTCTACAGTCACCGAGCGGTTCAGCGTATCTTTCTGTGCCAAAGCAGCCGCGCTGAAGAGCAGCGCCAATCCGCTCACAGCGAGTCGTAAATCGCTAATCGTTATTTTCATTTCTCCTCCTTTTCTTCAGATTGTTCTAATTGGTCGAGTTGCGCGATACGTGCAGCGATGATAGCATGGATGTCATCCGTTTGAATCACATAGTTCTGCTCCAGGACAATCAGATATTGCCGTGCTTGGAACAGTTCGCCTCGTTCACGGTTGATGTCGCTCAGGAGGATCAGTGCGCGGGCTAACCAGTACTGCTGCGTCGTCTTCATGTGCGTGAAGCTCATCACCTCCGCTTCTGCGGCATCCAGGTCTTTGGCCTCGAAGTGGCTTTGCGCCAACAGGAACTTGGCTTCAGCGCCTATGGCGGTACGCACCTCGGCAGACAGGGTCTGCAAATCCGGCTGAGCCTGATTCCACTGATTGAGAGCGATGTATGCCTTGGCCCGATTGTAAAGAGCCTCGGTCTTGATGTCTTCATCGGACGTGTCGCTGATGATCTGCTCTGCGATATCAATGGTCACTTGATGACGCTCCAATTCACGGCTGCAATGCAGTACGCCAAGCCGCGCTGTCATCGTGTGCTCATGTGTGGAGGCAAGGGAAAGCATTCTGTAATATCCTTCCAACGCACACGTATAGTCTTTCTTGTTATAGCATATCTCCGCTACGCGTGTAGCCGCCTCTTCCTGATACGGATTGGCATTCATCTCCGCCAGGACGACATACTGTCCCAGAGCCTCGCTGGTCATACCCAGACGGTCATACGAATCCGCCAGATAATAACGTGCCGTCGTGCAGTAACGTCCTCCGGCGCAGTACTGCGTGATGTAGTTGTTGAATGACACGATGGCTTTCTGGTACGATGCCTGCATGTATTGCATCTCCGCTGCGGCGTATAGCAGCGAGTCTTCCTGCGTCGTCACGTTCATATTGATCTTGGCCAGCTGCTTGGTATAGGCGACATATTCGCTGACATTGTTTGTCTCGACATACAATACCTGCAAGGCGTCAAGCGCCGTATATGCCTCTTCCGTAGCCGGATATTTCTCAATCGTCTGACGGTATGCTGCTATCGCTTCGTCATTCTGATGCAGGTTGCGATAGAGCATGGCGCGTTCCAGGGATGCTTTACGGGCCAGGGACGAGTTCGGATATTTCTTCAGCAGTTCCTCGTAGGTGGTGATGGCCCCCCGCTCATCGTCTTGCTGCAGTTGGGCGCGCGCTGTCTCATACATGCCGTCATCCGCGTAATCGGATTTCGGATAGCGCTTCACCAGATCGCGCATGACATGGATCTTCTCTGCATACTTGTGCTGCAGTCCCAGCGCGTAGCCGCGTTGGAACAGTGCGTAGTCCGTTCCGGTTGAATTGATGTTGCTTACCTGACTGTAGTAACTGATAGCCTGGTCGAACTGACGGGCGTTGAAATAGCAGTCTCCGATGCGGTTGAGCGCATCGGAATACGTTGACTCGGTGGCTAACGCTTCATCAATATAGATGGAGAAAGCCTCACGTGCCTTGTCGTATTGTTTCTGCGAGAAATAGCAGTACCCCTGCAGATACCGTGCAATCACGTAATTGGCAGACTGCTTGGCGTCCGAACGGCTGAAGAAGGTCTTCAAGTCATTTTCGCTGGCCTTGTAGTTACGCAGGCGGTAAGTGGCTTCAGCGCGTACATAATAAGCCTCGGTAGTGTATTTCGGACTCTCGGCATCGTGCGTGATGACCTGGGTCATCCAGTCAACGGACTGCTGCATCTTGCCTTGCAGGAAATGATCAATACCCAACTGATAACGCAGATACTGCTTGGTCTGAATCATCTTCGGCGTCGGGTTCGGAATGGAATCCAGCACGGTTATCGCGGATGCATAGTTCTTGCTCTCCACCAGTGCATCGCTCAACAGACGATAAACGCGGTCCTCGTATTTGGAACCTGGGAAACGATGCAGAAAGTCATTGAACGCCCGAACGGATTCGCCTAAGGCGCTGGAAGACTGATAGGTGCAGAGCGTGTAGTTATAGGCGGCCTCTTCCGTCAACGCCGGTGTGAGACCGAAATTGGCGGCTGCCTGATAGGACAGTTTGGCCTGTTCCGGCTGCTTGAGTCGGATATAGGCGTTACCCATGGTCAGACAGGTGGCCTCGGATAAGGTGTCTTTCTCCTGCTTAACCTGCTTGAGATACTTAACGGCTTCGGCATATTCGCCCAAATGGTACTCGGCGGAACCGAGCATGTAGAGGTCGTTGCGGATCAGGTCCTGCTTGTTGGCTGCGGTTACCTTGTGATATTTCTTGAGGTGCTCCGCTGCCTGGCGGTAGTCGGACTGCAGGTAGTATATCTCGCCTAACATACGATGCAACTCCGTGTTGTTCTCTCCGTCCGGATAGTCACGAAGCAATGTCTCCGCACGCGAAGCGACTTCGTCATATTGTCCTTGCGCATAGTATATCTGCGTTAGGAAATACGGCACCGTCTTGGCATACTCTTTTTTATTCTCCAGTGACTGGAAGACAGGCAGCGCTTTGTCATATTTCTTCTCCTTGTAAAGGCAGTAACCTGCATAATACGTGGCCCGCGTGGTGTAGCGGTTCTCGGTACGGCTCAATTGGGAGAAATAGATTCCTGCGCGATGATAGTCCTGCATCATCAGATAACCGTATCCGCGATAGAACGAATAGTCGGTCTGGTGCTCGCGTGTCAGGGCTTTGATATCCACCTGCTCCAGATACTTCAGACTTTGTTTGTACTGACCTTTCTCGGCCTGCAGTGCACCTTGCATGAATTTCACTTCATCGGCAAACGTGGTGTACGGAAAGGCCTGCAGATAGGTCTTCAGGTCGCGCAGCAACAGCTTGTCGCGCACTTCAAACCGTGCGGACAACTCGTTAAAGCGCGTTTCCATCTCTGTCGTCTGGGCATTGACGCCCAGAGCGACGAGACTGAATAGAATTACAATGAGTTTTCTCATCTTGCTAATTTAACTTCATTCCACATCTCAAGCAGCATCTCTTGCGAAGCGCCGGCATCGTGCATGAGTGCGCAGCGCTCAATAATGCTCTTGTCGGCATAATAAACAGGGTTGAGGTGCAGCGCGTGCGGGTCAAGCATTTCGCCATCCACCTCAATCAGCGCATTTCCGAAGAAATAGCTTGCATCTACGGTTTCCGGCCAAGCCTCTTCATCGTTCTGTGCTGCTAAAACAGTAGCGGCAGCGTTTTCTCCGCCGGCGCAGGATACATAACCGATAGCATCCATATTGGCCATCGCGTTCTCTGCCTTGCACATGTAATCGATGAAATAGGTGGCGGCTTTCACATTCTTGGCATATTTCGGGATTACCCATCCGTCAAACCATACGTTCGAACCCTCTTGCGGTACGATATAATCCAGCATCACACCGATTTCTGCAGCCTCTTCGATTGCAAATTGGGCGTCACCGGACCAACTGAGGTTCAACCATGCTTTGCCTTTGGTCATCTCTTCCTTGCCGAAGTCAACCTCCCAACCGCATATCTGTTTCTTGGCATTCATGAGGATGTCTTTTACCGCAGCAACGCGTTCCGGGGTGATGTTGCGAACCAATTCGTTACGATCCACTTCACCATTCAGAATCTGCTCTTCGTATGCGTAGAGCACCAATACCGAATAAACGTCACGAACAGCGTCTTTCATCAGGATCCTGTTCTCGAACTTCGGGTCCAGAATAGCAGCCCATGACTGCAGGTCTTCGCCGTTTACATGCTGCGGATTGTAGATGAAACCGGTAGTTCCCCACATATAACCGGCTGTATAGTCGCTGACACGTACATCCTCGTTCGGCGCCATCTGTTGGAACTTGTCGGTTACAAACGGAGAGATGTTGTTGAAATAATAGATGGAGTCATCAATGAGTTCTTTCTGAATCGGCAGAAGAAGGCCTTTCTTCAGCATACGCTCGATGATGTACTCGGACGGACAGAATACGTCGTAATCCTCGTGACCTACCTCAATCTTGGTCAAAGCAGTTTCGTTGATGTCAAACATCTCATACACGAGTTCCACCTTTTCTCCTGTATGCTCGAAATACCATTGTTCAAAGCCGGCTTTTACGTCTTCGTCGATGTAATCCGCCCAGTTGTACACTTTGAGCTGGTGAGCGCGATCCATGTTATCGCATGATGTGAATACGATGGCTGCTAAAGCCAAAACCCAAATAGAGATTTTTTTCATAATGTGTTTGTGTTGTTTATATTGTTTGTGTTGTTTATAGATTTTCCTTTTTCTTTTTGTCGCTCCGTACATTGACGATAATCAATACCGTAAGCATCACTAACAGGATGATGGTGAACAGCGGTCGTAACTCCGGAGTCAGACCTCCTTTGCGCGCATCGGAATAGATGAACGTACTCAGCGTTTCCAGTCCGCCGCTACCTTTGGTGAAGAATGTCACGCCGAAATCGTCCACCGACAGCGTCAGGGCCAATACGAAACCGCTCAGCATGCCCGGCCATAATTCCGGCATCATCACTTTGCGTAGCGCCTGGAACGGCGTGGCGCCTAAATCCAATGCCGCTTCATACGTGTTGGGATTCATACGGCTCAGTCGGGGCAGCACGCTCAGCACTACATACGGCGTACAGAATACGATGTGCGCAATGATGACGGTGGTCAGACCCTGGCTGACTCCCAATGCCACGAATAGCAGGAAGAGCGATATACCGGTGATGATATCGGGGTTGATCATCGGCACGGAGTTGAGCAGGCTGACCGCTTTGCGGTGACGTGCACGCATGTTGTATATGCCGATTGCTGCCAAGGTTCCGAGAATCGTGGCGCAGACAGCGGCAATCAGGGCGATTAGTACCGTGTTCCAGATGGCGCTGTTCAGACCTGCATCCGCTTTACCCGTGAACAGGTTGGCATAGAGGTCAAACGAGAAGCCGGTCCAGTTACCTAAGATCTTGCTTTCCGTGAACGAGAAGACGGCGATCAGCATAATCGGAGCATAAAGCACCAGAAGCAGTATCCACAGATAGAGTTGCGACGCATAATGACGGCGGTTTCCCATCCGTTTGCGGCGAAGCATCTCTTGCTCTGCCGGTGACAGATATTTCTCTTTGCGGCGCTGATACAATTGGATGCAAGCATACACCACGCCGCATAGCAAGAGCAGTCCGGCGCACAACCATCCCAGCCATGCCGTTCCGGCACCCAGACCTCCTGTCACTTCGCGCAGGTATTTCTCAAACGCCTCGTAGGCATTTTTGACTTTGGTCTTCTGCTGGATGTTTTTAATCTCTCTGTTGTTATGCCATACAGACCAGACAACACCGGCTTCATCCGTATAACTGTACACGCTGTCCCCCCATTGACGGAGAGCGGGTTGTGAAATATGCGTAATCACAAAGTCCAGCTGTTTCAGGTTCTCCGACGTGACAGCGTCTTCCAATCGGACTTGTTCGCCCAGTGTGATTGTCACACGGTTGGAAGAGAAACTGTCCGGGAAGGAGTCCAATACCGTTACGCTTGCGGTGGTGCCGACCCGCAGGTCATATTCCACTTGCGAAGCTGCATAGGAACAAGGGACAAAGAGTAGGGAACAAAGACCTAAGAGTAAAATCTTAAATCTTAAATTTGAAATCATCAATCTCATACCAATCCCCCTCCTTTCTCTCCGCCACTGTCGTGATTGCCGAAGAACGATGTCAGACCGATGATAATCAGCAGCACAAGGCTTAGTACGGCGCCGTAGTTCAGCAGGTCGGTGGTCGTGATATAATCCTGTATCAGCGAACCGAACAGCTTGATGTTGTTATGCGTGAGCAGTTCCGCGATAGCGAATGTGCTGACGGTCGGCATGAACACCATCACGATACCGCTATAGACACCCGGCATGGACAACGGAACGGTGATTTTCCAGAAACATTGCCAGCGGTTGGCTCCCAAGTCCTGCGCTGCTTCAATGAGCGAGTTGTCCATCTTCTGCAAGGTGTTGTATATCGGATAAATCATGAACGGCAGAAAATCGTAGCACAGACCGAATAGCAAAGCCCCTTCGCCCAGCGGCAGACCGCACATGTTGAACAATTCCACAGTCGCCACCGTCCGTAGCAGGAAATTGATCCACATCGGCAGGATAAACAGCATCGCCATCACCTTCGGAGTGCGGAAATCTTCTTTTGCCATGATGTATGCAGCCGGATAACCGATCAGCAGACAAATCAGCGTGTTGATGACAGCTATCATCACCGAGTACAGGAAAGTCTGGATAGCGGCACTATGACCGAAAAACTTGGCGAAGTTGTGCAGCGTGAAGTGTCCGTTTATATCCGTAAACGCGTATACACCCACCAATATCAGCGGGAGTACCACGAATAGAACCATAAACAGGATATACGGCCACGCCCAGGTCCTACGTGATGAAAATATTCGTAAGAGTTTACTCATCTCTTTTAACTTTCTAACTTCTATCAACTTTCAACTCTCAATTCTCAACTTTCAGCTTGTCAAGCAGAATGCATTTCGGATGGATAACAATACCCACGCGGTCACCGTCATCCCACACATCGTTGGTGTTGACGAATAAATCGTGACCTTCGTCCGTACGGATGGTCAGGTGGAAATGGTTACCTTTGAATAGGATGAAATGTACTTCACCGGACAGCGTGCCTTCTTCCTCGTAATCCTGCAGGTCAATGTCGCGGAATTTCACACGGACTTGTACTTTTTCGCCGGTCTCGAAGCCTTCCAGCTGCTTCTCTTCCACTTCCCACTCGGCATCCAGGAAACGCACTTTTCCGTTTTTGAGCACTTCTCCTTCGAAATAATTGTAGATATAGTGCTCTTTCTTCATGATCTGGATATCCTCCGGTTTGACGAGCATGCCTATCTCTGTTCCAGGCAGGTACTCGTGATAATCCTGGATGAGGAACTCGTATCCGTCCGGTGTCAGTACGCGCATCTCATAGTGCACGCCTTTGAAGATACAGCTCTGCACCTCACCGTACCATTTGGTGAATTTCCCCTTTGGCACACGGTCTTCGGCATCGTCGTCCTCGTTGCCGACAATCTGTCCGCGTTTCTCGTCTTCCTTGCGCCAAACATAAATATCCTCCGGACGGATGACGACATCCACCGGATTGTTCTCTCCGAAACCGGTGTCGATACAGTCAAACTCCTGACCGCAGAACGACACGCGTTTGTCACGGATCATGGTGCCGCTCAAAATATTGCTTTCGCCGATAAAATCGGCTACAAAGCAGTTCTGCGGCTCATTGTATATATCTGTCGGAGTACCGATTTGTTGAATCTTTCCTTCACTCATCACCACCACGCGGTCCGACAAGGTCAGCGCCTCTTCCTGGTCGTGGGTGACGTATATGAAGGTGATGCCCAGTTTCTCATGCAGTTCCTTCAATTCAATCTGCATGTCATGGCGCATCTTCAAATCCAGAGCTGACAGCGGTTCGTCCAATAGCAGCACTTCCGGCTTGTTCACGATAGCGCGCGCTATCGCCACACGCTGCTGCTGACCACCGCTTAAGGTGTCCACTTTGCGTTCTTCGTAACCCGTCAGGTTCGCCATCTTCAGCGCCTGACGCACTTTTTTCTTGATCACATCCGGCTTCTCTCCTTTTAATTTCAAACCGAACGCGACGTTGTTAAATACATTCAAGTGTGGGAATAGGGCGTATTTCTGAAATACCGTGTTGACCGGACGCTTGTAGGGAGGAGTCTTTGTGACATCTTCTCCTTTCAGCAGGATAACGCCTGAACTGGCTACTTGAAAACCGGCTATACAACGCAATAATGTTGTTTTACCGCAGCCCGAAGGGCCTAAGATGGTGACGAACTCGCCTTTTTTCACCTGAAGGCTTACGTCATCCAAAGCGAACTTGCCGTCCTCGAATTGTTTCGAGACGTGGTTCACCTCGATAATGTACTCTGGTTTTGCCATTTCTTCACAAACTAAATCGGGTTTCTGTACTCCGAATAAATCATAAAACAATCGTTTTGGTTATACATCTGTTTTTACTGCGCGTACAAGTGCACGTAGGTACACATTAGCGCAATTTGGGCACAAAAGTACTACAAAAAATTGATATACGCAAGAAAAATTGCCAAAAACTTGGATATTTCAAAAAAAAGTAGTACTTTTGCAGCGAATTTCAGCGAAGTACGTTATGAAAAAGAAATTTTTACATCATGCAAACCTCGTCCTGGGTGCATTGAGTCTGGCTTTGGCCGGATGCCATAGCGCCAAGCAGGCAGCGTCTCCAAAGGAGCCGGTTTACATGGTCAAATACGGTGTGCCGACCGAGCAGGTCATGCCGAAGGATTCGACCCCGACTCCTCAACCGCAGCGGCCGGATATTATCGTCACCAAATATGGTATTCCCGCTCCCCTTTTGGAACAATGAGACGGTTTTGGATCAGCATAATGGTAGCATATACCCTGCTTTTTTCCTGCATTTTGACAGCATGCGGAGGCGGTCCTTCGAGGATGGAGCAGTATCATGCGGAGAAGCATCAGAAAGACTCGGTTGCGCTGACGGAGCAGGAGAGAACACTGGCATATTACCAGTCGCAACTGGATGCCCTTATGCCGGTGGTGGACTCGTTGCTGCCGCTGTTTAAGTACGAGCCGAAAGATCCTAAATATCAGGACTATGGCTACTATGTGACGACGGATCGGAACGGCCTCCGTATCTTGGTGCGTGACGATGGTAACGACCTGCTGGTGTATCGTAACGGCAAACGCTTGACGGAAGAACAGGTGAACGACTTGAGGATAGACGACAATCCGGCTTTCGGGCGTGCCGAACATCTGAAAGTAGTCATGTCCGATATTCAGGAACTCGAAAAACGTCTCCGTCACACCTCTCTGGAGATACAGAAATATCAAAACCGCCTCCTCAAACAATAGGGTACTTTTGCATTTTGGCACGATAGTTGTATAGTGTTCGTAACTGCGAGATAAGTCGCGGTTAAGTTAATATCATTAACCACTTAAAATCAAACAGTTATGAAAGCTAAAATGTTAACGACGGCACTATTGGTTGCCGCGATGTTAGGCGCTTCGATGAGCGCGAGTGCAAAAGGAAGGAGAAGCGAAGCCGCACGGTTCGGTAAGGGCGACGTTCGCAAGGAGATAAAGTTTCGGAATGCGAAATGCCCGCGCTGTGCAGAATTTCGGAAGATGGAGAAGTTCGGAGCGGTCAAGAAGTTTGATATGCGCTTCAGTGATCCGAAGTTCCGCGATGCGCGTTGGAAGGGAAAACGATTCGATGCTGCCCGCAAGCACGCATTCAAGAGGCATAGAAGATAACAAAAATGCATAAAAATGGCATACACTCTTGTGTATGTCATTATTTTTTTGTATCTTTGCAGCCGATTTTAATTACAGAGTTATGTCAGAGACCAAATACGAAAGTAAAATCAGTTCTGCGCCGCATTCAGCGGAGCAGATTTATCGCGTGTTGAGTAACTTGCAGAATATTGAGCGGGTGCGCCATCTGATTCCACAGGACAAAGTGCAGGAGATGGAGATAGAGCCGGATCGTATCCGCATGAAAGTGGATGGTCTGGCCCAGAAGATTTCCATTGTGGTTGTGGAGCGCATCGAGAATGACACTGTCAAGTTCGGCGTGGAGGGTATTCCGATGGATGCCAATTTGTGGATTCAGCTCAAGGAGTTGGCGCCCGATGATACGCGTATCAAGTTGACGCTCAAGGCGGATATCCCAATGATGTTCCGGATGATGATAGGCAGCAAGCTGCAGACCGGTCTGGACCAGGCGGCGGATATGCTGGCGCAGTTCCCTTACAGCCAGTGGGTGTAGGAGTTAAACGGTTTGTCGCAACTTAATGCACAGCAAAGCTGAACTTAGCAATACTAGTATATGAAAAGACCAAGAATACACAGAGAAGGCAGAAATCCGATTATCGGATTGGTTCTGCTGTTGTTTATTGTCAACGTGGTGGTGTATATGACCGTGTCCTCGCACTGGGCACTGGCCGCCTCGTTGGCTATCACATCCATCCTGTTGGTGTTTGTCACCTATTTCTTCCGCAATCCGGTACGTGTGCTGGAGATTGATGACCCGAACTTCATCATCGCGCCAGCGGACGGACGCGTGGTGGTGATAGAGCCGACGGAGGAGAATGAGTATTTCCATGAGCAGAAGCTGCAGGTATCCATCTTCATGTCGCCGTTCAACGTGCATGCCAACTGGTATCCGATTGAGGGAACCATAGTGGAGTCATCGCATCAGAAAGGCCGTCACAAAGGAGCCTGGCTGCCGAAGTCGAGTACGGAGAACGAGCGTTCGTTGGTGGTCATTGAGACGCCGTCGAAAGTGCAAATCGCGGTTCGTCAGGTGGCCGGCGCTATGGCGCGTCGTATCGTTACCTATGCCAAGGTGGGCAAACAGTGCCACCGAAATACGCACCTCGGTTTTATTAAACTGGGTTCGCGCGTGGATATGTACCTGCCGCTCAATACGGAGATGTTTGTGGATGTGGGCGACTCCGTACGCGGTAATGAGACCATCATAGCACGCTTGCAGGATGACCCGACCATCAATACGAATGAGGATTGAGAATGTATGATTTAGAATTTATCATTTCAAATTTATATTATTATGAACTTTGAAGAATTATTTGCGCAGTACCCCTGCCCGTTCACCGATGAGCAAGTAAAAGCTCAAGTAGCAGACATCGAAGCAAAGCATTTTGCGGAGAATAACAACGTAGAGGTGTGGAAGGAATGTCTGCATCAGATTGACTATACGACGCTGAGCGCCGATGATACTATCGCCAAGGTAGAGAAGATGGCGAATGCGGTGAATAACTTCGAGAAGGATTTTCCGGGTATTCCGAATGTGGCGGCTATCTGCGTGTATCCGGCGATGGCGGAGCATGTACGTGCTGCGCTCAAGGACCCGAAATTCAATATCGCTTGCTGCTGTGCCGGTTTCCCTGCTGCACAGACTTTCCCGGAAGTGAAGATAGCGGAGACAGCACTCGCTCTCAAAGCCGGTGCTACCGAAGTGGACATCGTCCTCTCGGTCGGTAAGTTCCTCGAAGGCCGTTATGAAGAGTGCTTCGATGAGATAGCAGAGATCAAAGCTGTGTGCGGTGAGCACCACCTCAAAGTGATTTTGGAGACAGGTCTGCTCAAGTCGGCGGAGAATATCTGGAAGGCATCTATCCTTTCGATGGCGGCAGGTTGCGACTTCATCAAAACCTCAACCGGCAAGATCTCTGTGAACGCTACGCCGGAGGCTACCTTTGTGATGTGCCATGCTATCAAGGTTTGGCGTGAGAAAACAGGCGTGAAGATGGGTTACAAGCCGGCAGGCGGTGTTTCCACGACGGACGAAGCCGTACAGCACTTCACATTGGTGAAAGAGATTCTCGGCGAAGAGTGGTTGAATAACGAATCTTTCCGTTTCGGTGCTTCCCGTCTGGCCAATAATCTTCTTTCCTCGATTGTCGGTAAAGAAACCAAATATTTTTAATTATGCCTTCAGCCGTCAGCTATCAGCCATCAGAAAAAGCTGAATGCTGAATGCTGAAAGCTGGATGCTGGATTTTATGAATAAAATCATTTCCAAGAAATTTTTCTCGGACAATGTAGCGGAGCTCATAGTGGAGGCTCCGCTTATTGCCCGTAGTCGTCGTGCCGGTCATTTTGTGATCATTCGCGTGGACGCTCAATCGGAGCGTGTGCCTTTGACCATCGCCGGCGCGGATATAGAACGCGGAACAATCACTCTGGTTGTTCAGCAGGTAGGTGCTTCTACACATAAACTCCTGGCGATGGAGCCGGGCGAGTGCCTCCATGACATCGTCGGTCCGCTCGGGCGCGCCACCCGTATCGAGAACTACGGTACGGTCGTATGTGCCTGCGGTGGTGTCGGCGCTGCGCCGATGCTGCCGATTGCAGAAGCACTCAAGAAAGCCGGAAACCGTGTCATCACCGTACTTGCTGCACGAAACAAAGACCTGCTCATCCTTCAGGATGAACTGGCACAGTGGTCCGACGAAGTGCTCGTCATGACCGATGACGGTTCGGCAGGACAGCAAGGCGTTGTGACAGTCGGTGTGGAGCAGGTCATCAACCGTGAGCCGGTACACAAATGTATTACCATCGGTCCGGCTATCATGATGAAGTTCGTGGCGCTGACGACCGCCAAATACAATATCCCTACCGAGGCATCCCTCAACACCATCATGGTCGATGGCACCGGTATGTGCGGCGCCTGCCGCGTCACCGTACACGGCAAGACGAAGTTCGTCTGCGTCGATGGTCCGGAGTTCGATGCACATGGCGTTGATTGGAACGAGATGCTATCCCGCATGAAGTCCTACAAGACAGAAGAGGCGGAGGCACTCGAAGCATATCAGTCCCACCAAGCCTCCAAAGAAGGTAGTTCCCCGACGGTCAACCGACAGTCAACCGACGGTCAAAGCCAAGGTAAGGCTACTGTAAAGCCGGTAGAGCCCTTCGAAGGCAAACCGAAAGATCGCGTCGCTATACCCCGTGTTCAGATGCCCGAACTGCGTCCGGAAGTGCGTGTCAAGTCCTTACATGAAGAAGTGAACCAGGGTCTGACCTTCGAACAGGCGGTTACGGAGGCGCATCGTTGCCTTAACTGCAAGAACCCGACCTGTGTGCAGGGTTGTCCGGTGAATATCAATATCCCTGGTTTCATCAAGAAACTGGAAACAGGTGACGTACTCGGCGCTGCAGCGGTAATCAAAGAGAGTTCCTCTCTTCCTGCAGTCTGCGGTCGTGTCTGCCCGCAAGAGAAACAATGCGAGGCGAACTGTATCCATCTCAAGATGAAACATCCGGCTGTAGCCATCGGTTACCTTGAGCGCTTCTGTGCGGACTATGCAAACAATCAAATCGTAAATCGTAAATCGTCAAATCGTCAAATACCAACCGATGCGACAAAGATCGCAGTGGTTGGTAGTGGTCCTGCCGGACTGACTTTCGCCGGTGATGCGGCCAAGTACGGTTACGAGGTGCATGTGTTTGAGGCATTGCACGAGATAGGCGGTGTGCTCAAATACGGTATTCCGGAGTTTCGTCTGCCGAACCGCATTGTGGATGTCGAGATTGACGGTCTGCGCGCGCTGGGCGTACAATTCCATACAGATACCATCATCGGCAAGACAATCAGTGTGGAGGAGTTGCAGGAGCAAGGCTTCAAGGGAATCTTCGTGGGTTCCGGAGCAGGTCTGCCGCGATTCATGAACATACCGGGAGAGAACTTGAACGGTGTGTTGTCGTGCAACGAGTACCTGACGCGTGTCAACCTGATGGACGCATCCAATCCGGAAACGGACACGCCGTTGTTGAGTGGACGGAACGTAGCCGTTATCGGTGGCGGAAACACAGCCATGGATGCGGTACGTACTGCTAAACGTCTGGGTGCCGAGCATGCGATGATCATCTATCGTCGTAGTGAAGACGAGATGCCGGCACGTATCGAGGAGGTGCATCATGCCAAAGCCGAAGGTATTGAGTTCATGACGCTCCATAACCCGATTGAGTACCATGCGGATGAGAACGGACGCGTTTGTGAAGCCGTACTGCAGGTGATGGAACTCGGAGAGCCCGATGAGTCGGGCCGCCGCAGTCCTGTACCGGTAGAAGGTAAGATTGTGACTATTCCTGTGGATTTGGTGATTGTGGCCGTAGGCGTATCCCCTAATCCGCTAATCCCCTCGTCGGTAACCGGCCTCGAGATCAGCAAGAAGGGCACAATCGTGGTGAACGAAGGCATGCAGTCTGCTATACCCGCTCTGTTCGCCGGAGGCGATATCGTACGCGGTGGGGCGACCGTTATCCTCGCTATGAGTGACGGACGCAAGGCGGCAGCTGCCATGCATGAATATCTGAATCATAAATCCTAAATTTGCCATCCTCAATCCTACATGCACTTCTTTGGTGCTATATTGCTGTCCACTGTTCTCCTGACCTCCAACCCGATCACGGAGCAGGCGAACATGTCCGTTCTGGTGCAGAATCTGACGACTGGTGAAGTGATTGACAGTCATCGGGAAGACAAGGTGGTGCCGCCGGCATCGGTGATGAAACTGCTGACGACCGGTGCGGCTTTGGAACTCTTGGGGGCTGATTACCGCTTTCCTACCGTGCTGGAATACACCGGCATTGTCCGTAACGACACCTTGCATGGTGATTTGTATGTACGTGGCGGATGTGACCCGTCGCTGGGTTGGAAAGGACAGACGGCATTCCTGTACAAATGGGCACGGGCAGTCAAGGCTTCCGGTATCAAAGTGATTGACGGTAGAGTGATTGCGGACATGTCCATGTTGGACGGAGAAGCCCAGAATCCGGCGTGGCTATGCGAAGATGCCGGTAACTACTATGCTCCGGGTATCTTTGCGCTGAACTACTATGGTAACACGATGAATATCGTGCTCAAGAGTGGTGAGCCCGGTACTGTGGCAACGGTGATAAAGACGGAGCCGCGTGTGGATGACATCGTTTTCATCAATCATATCCGATGCGATAAGATCCAGTATGACGGCGCGTTTGTAAGCGGTCTGCCGTATAGCCGTGAGCGTTATCTGACAGGCGCTGTGCCGTCTGACCTGGGTACGTTCGGGGTGAAAGGAGATCTGCCTAACCCGGGACTGCTGCTGGTGCGGCATTTCACGAATGTGCTCAAAGAATCAGGAATAACGGTGAAATATGAACCTGCTTACATCGCGGATTATAACCCGCTGGGGCTGCCGCGGAAGGTGGTTTATACCCACTATTCAGAGCCGTTGTCCGAACTGGTCAAGGAGACCAATATCAACAGTAACAACCTGTATGCGGAAGCCATCTTCCGTTATTTGGGAACGCGGTATAGCATGCCCGGTACGATTCATAACAGTCAGGATGTGCTCAAAGAGTTCTGGCGGGGAAAGAAAGTGGGCATACAGAACGCCATTGTTAAAGACGGTTGCGGTTTGGCGCCTCAGGATGCGGTCAGTGCCAGGGCATTGGTGGAGCTGCTGACCTATATGTATCGCAGCAAGAATAAGGAGGCCTGGCTCGAATCCTTACCGGTCAGCGGCAAGACAGGTACGCTTACGACTCTTTGTCCGGGTACACCGTTGGATGGACGTATTCATGCGAAGAGCGGTACGATTGCCGGAACGAAGAATTTCGCGGGCTATATCGACATGCCTAATGGGGATGTGTGGGTGTTTGCTATTCTGGTCAACTCTGCGCAGGGGAAGGCGAAGAATATACAAACGGTGATACAGGAATACCTGCTCGATGTTTATAAAAAGCACCAATAGTACGAATACGCTCTTGAAAGAACTGCTCGCGAAAGACGAATGGCAGGAAGGCGAACGGTACATCCGTGCAGGCTTTCAGACCGCCGGTCGCGGGCAGGCAGGAAACGGATGGGAGAGTGAGGCAGACAAGAATCTGTTGTGCTCCGTTTTAGTCGAAAGTCAAAAGACAAAAGACAAAAGACCCTTCTATCTCAATGTGGCTGTAAGCGTGGCTGTATGTCTTTTAGTGAAACGGTCTTTGAGCGAAAACGGTCTTTCATCTTTGAGCGAAGCGGTCTCGATCAAATGGCCGAACGATATCTATTGGAAGGACAAGAAGATAGCAGGAATACTGATAGAGAATGCAATCATCGGGGGCGAAATCAAATACTCTATCGCCGGAATAGGGCTGAATGTCAACCAGACAGAGTGGCATAGTGATGCGCCTAATCCTGTTTCTATGAAACAGATAGCGGAGAGCCGTCAGCCGTCAGCCGTCAGTCGTCAGATACCTGATTTTAATTTGGACGACCTGATGGCAGAGCTGTTGCACGAGATAGATGAGGGCTTACGGGTTGCCGGTAACGGGGTATGGGACTATTACAAGGCGCATCTCTACCGCCGTGAAGGGTTCTGGCCGTTTGTGGAGCGGGAAGTGAGTATCGCCCCTACGATGAATGCCAAAGCCGGCGCCGATGCGTTTATGGCGCGCATAAAAGATATTCTCCCGACAGGAGAGATCCTGTTGGAAGACGAACAAGGAAAAGAACGGATATACCACTTCAAACAGGTAAGGTATGTTGTCAATTGAAAAACGAAAATTGAAAAATATATGAAGAGTATTATCATTACCGGCGGTGCCGGATTTATCGGAAGTCATGTGGTGCGGCTGTTCGTGAACAAGTATCCCGACTATCGCATTATCAATGTGGATAAACTGACCTATGCCGGAAACTTGGCGAACTTGAAGGATATAGAGGAAAAGCCTAACTACCGCTTCGTGCGTGCAGACATATGCGATTTTGACACGATTTATGCCCTCATGCAGGAGGAGCACGTGACGGGTGTGATTCATTTGGCGGCGGAGAGTCACGTGGACCGCTCCATCAAAGACCCGTTCACTTTCGCCCGTACCAATGTGATGGGCACATTGTCGATGTTGCAGGCAGCCAAACTGTATTGGGAGACTCTGCCGGAGAAATACGAAGGCAAACGTTTCTATCACATCTCGACGGATGAGGTGTATGGCGCGCTTCAATTGACGCATCCGGAAGGTATCGAACCGCCGTTCACTACCGCAGCTTCCTCTTCGGAGCATCATCTGGCGTACGGTGAGGACTTCTTCTATGAGACGACGAAGTACAATCCACATTCTCCGTATTCGGCTTCGAAAGCGTCGAGCGACCATTTCGTGCGTGCGTTCCACGACACCTACGGCATGCCGACTATCGTCACTAACTGCTCCAATAACTACGGTCCATACCAGTTCCCGGAGAAACTCATTCCGCTCTTTATCAACAATATCCGTCATCGCAAACCGCTTCCCGTCTATGGCAAGGGTGAGAACGTGCGCGACTGGCTTTATGTCGTGGATCATGCGCGGGCGATAGATATGATTTTCCATAATGGCAAGATAGCCGAGACGTATAACATCGGCGGTTTCAACGAGTGGAAGAATATCGATATCATCAAGACGATTATCAAGACGGTGGATAAACTCCTGGGCCGTCCCGAAGGGGCGGATATGGACCTCATCACATTTGTGACCGATCGCGCCGGGCATGATATGCGCTATGCGATTGACAGTACCAAACTGCAACGCGAATTAGGTTGGGAGCCGTCTCTGCAGTTCGAAGAAGGTATCGAGAAAACCGTCCGCTGGTATCTCGATAACCAGGAATGGCTTGATAACATCACTTCCGGTGAATACGAGAAATACTACGAAGAAATGTATAAAGGACGCTGATCAGCGTCCTTTATTTTATTAATGCGGCTTTGCCGCAGTTGGAAGGTGTATTGCGCAACGCGCGGTTTATAAACTGCGAAGTAATAAACCTCAAACAGATTTATCCGTTACGATATGCCTTCGGTGTCGCACCTACATGGCTCTTGAAGAAACGGTTGAAGAATGCCACATTGTCGAAACCTAAACTGAGTGCAATCTCTTTAATCTGCAGGTTGGTGATTTTCAATTGGCTCTTTGCATCCGTGATAATGGCCTCAATGATGATATCACCGGCTGTGCGGTCACCAACGGTCTTGATGGTAGAGCATAAGTGCGGTAGAGTCAATCGCATCGCCTCGGCATATTGGCTCACATGATGCCATTCATGATAATGCTTGAGCACCAACTGGCAGTAGTCCTGATAGATCTCCGTCTTGCGGTCCAGCGGTTTGACCAGATATTCGTCTTGCTCATGCGCATACTTACGATAGCTTGTCTGCAGCAGGTTGAAGATATGTACCATCTTCTCGCTATCCAGCATTGTCGGGGTGGCATTCAGCGCTTTTACTATCGTGTCATACATCGAGCAAAGAACCTGTGCATGGTTTTCGCTTACGCTCAGTTTCGGAGAATGTAACTGCAAGGCGGACAGTGACATCTTGTTGTTCACCGTGTGCTTCTCCAGGAATGAACTGCCGAATACAATCCAGTATACGAGTGCATCGTCACTGAATTCACGTATCAGCAGAAAACTACCGGGTTCCAAGAGCAATACATCGTTGGCCTGGAAGTCATATTCGGTCACATTGATAGTTGCATGCGCTGTGCCGCGTACCAATAATGCATATACACCGCACTTGATTTTACAGGGATACCGGCCGTACTCATTCATCAGTTTTCCACTCGCGTCACCGATCATATAATCGCCGTACGGACAGTCAACAATAGGGATATTATTTTCTTTCATCTTAATAATTGTATCAAAAATCGGTGCAAAGGTACACTTTTTTTATGATATATGCAAATATTTGTGCAAAAAAGTGAATAAAAAAAGAAGAACCACTGAGTGATTCTTCCGTTGACCTAACTGCGTATCTGTTAGTTACGCCATTTTGTTTACGAAACGAGCCAGCTTTGATTTGAGGTTAGCTGCCTTGTTAACGTGGATGATATGACGCTTAGCCAGTTTGTCGAGCATAGAGCTTACTTTCGGCAGAGCTGCAGCAGCTGCTGCTTTGTCAGTAGTCTTGCGCAAGTCACGCACAGCATTACGTGCGGTTTTTGCATAATAATGATTGTGTGCTTTGCGCGTTGCCGTTTGGCGAATACGCTTCAAAGATGATTTGTGGTTTGCCATCTTGTTGTTTGATTTTGGCTTTGGCCTTGGCGTTGGCTTTGGCGAAAGCGGTTTAGTAATATCCGTCGGCATTGAGAGGATTTGCCTCAGGACGTGACTTTAGGGAAGGTCATTCTTTTGCGATGTAGTGCCAAGGGGAATCGAACCCCTATTGCAAGAATGAAAATCTTGAGTACTAACCGTTATACGATGGCACCGCGATGCTAATCGCGTATTTGTCATTTGACGTTTTGGCGAAAAGCGGCTGCAAAAGTACTGCTTTTTTTTGATATGACCAAATTTTTTTGCAAAAAAATGCATTTTTACCATCATTTTTCTGCAATATACCGGGCTAAGTACTCCTGTTCCGGTTGCCCGGGCGTAGGAATTAAGTCAATTTGACATGGGGTATCAGACATGGGATATTTGAGTAATCCCAAAGCATTGAGGTCCATGATGGTGGAGTAACCGGAACGGGCAATGATATGCTTTGCTCCTGAAAGAACAGGCACTAACTCTTCGTCTTTCAAATAGGGTACAAGGGTGATGTTTCCCCGTTTGATACGCATGTTAGGACGATTCATCAGACCTTGTACAATCAGCGTACGTTCTTCTTTTCCGGAATACCGTTTCATTATCTCTTGCTCCAATAGCGTCCGATGCGGTTCCAGACCACTCAGCACGGCAACGATATCATATGGCGCATGAGAAATGACGGACGGCTGATAACGGCTGAACCGGCTTAACGGACCGATATATTCTATAATGCAAGATTGAAATTTGGAAATTGAAAATTGTGTAGGATGGCTGAGTTCACCGGCGAGAGACCGCTCCTCGTCCTCATAATCCGGAACCCACACCTTATCAAAATGCGCATACACACGCGCGTGGAGACGCGCGGATGTTTTTTCCGCCCACCGCCAGCCTTTAGGCAGCATGATATGCAACTGATGTGTGATATAGATCGTTTCCGGTGTATGGTGTATGGTGTGTGGTGTATATAAGCCGAAGCGGTTGTCGGAGATGATCTGGTCGAAATGCTCTTCGCGCAAGAGGGCTTTGAGCATCAGATGGTCTTTGATTGCCCACATCAGCAGTTTTGGCATGGCCTTGACCATCGCCCATACTTGGCGTTTACCGGCACTATAGCGCAGGTTCAATGGAGCAAGATAGGTATAGCGCAGTTTCGGAAAATGCTTGCGCAGTAAGGTCAGACTCTCTCCGTCGCCACCTAAGATGACTTCATGTCCCTCATCCAGTAACTGCTGAACAAGCGGTACGCATCGGCTGGCATGACCCAGACCCCAGTTCATAGGTGCAATTAAGATGCGCATGCGTGATAAACGGTTAAAATGGTCGTTGCACGATGTTTTACTATGCAGACACGATTACATCATAGCCTTTGGCTCGCAACGGAGCGGCAATTCTTCCCATTTCATCGGGAGAAATCTTCTCCAGATGCTCCTCCGGTGTCTTGCGGTCGATGACATAGATCATGATCTTCTTCGGATGCAGCGTCTCCACGGCTTCATACCATGCGGCCAATTCGTCCGGCGTGGTGTTGTCGATTACCAGACCGTTATGTTCACCGCGTAAGAAACAGGTCTGCAGGGTGAAATCACCGTTGAACTGTTGTAACCAACCCATGATGGTTGCCACATCCAGATGCTCGTTCACCGGCAGGTCAATACGCCGCATCATTGTGTCGGTTCCGGCATCGAGTTTGAGAATACGGTTATCGCATAGTCTCAAGGCTTGTACCACATCCGGTCGTCCTAACTGCGTCGAATTGGACAGAACACTCACTTTGGTGCCGGGGCAGTACCGGTCGCGTAATTCAATCGTATCTCTGATGATGCCTGCGAACTCCGGATGCAGGGTCGGTTCGCCGTTGCCGGAGAAAGTGATCACGTCAAGCCATTTACCATTTTCACATTTACCATTTACCATTTGGCGCAATGAACTCTCCAATGCGGCTTTCACTTCTTCGCGTGTAGGCAGAACAGGATGGGAGACAGGGGTGTTCCAACCGCATTCACAATAGACGCAGTTGAAGGTACATAGTTTATGTGTCAGCGGCATCAGTTCAACTCCCAGACTTGTTCCCAGCCGCCGGCTGTGTATCGGACCGTAGATTATGTTAGTGAATAACATAATATTTGAGATTTGAAATTTAGATATTAATCACCCGGTTTCCGAGTCGTTTGCATAGGTCATTACGGGTATTGAGCAGTAGCGGCTGGTGGGCCAGCAGTTGCATCTGTCGATCCCAGTTGCCGGTTGCTTGCGCCTCTTTCAGGTTCGCTTCCAACTCCTCTATCTGCATGTTGACGACCGTCAGTTTGATTTCATACAGCATCTGCGTCACCAGTTCGCCTAACCGCGACTCACCGTCCATGGTCGCAAAACGGTATTTCTCGGCAATCATATCAATGGCCAATGCGCTGACTGCCGCATCAGGATGGAACTTATAGAATGTTTCGGCTTTGAATCCTGTATCTTTATAGTGCCGTTTGAATTCATTGATGATTGTCTGATAGACCGGTTGCGGAGCCTTGATCTCGTCCTCTTCCAGCGAGTATATGATGACTTCTCCGATCGTATATACTGCGCCTTCCACCTCAATGGGCCGTTCGCCGTAGCGCACGATCAGTTGCATGAGGTTGTAGTAGTTGGCATCCAGACCGCTACGCTGACTGACCTTAGGGCTGCCTGACCGCTCTGCTGCCCGACCGTCCTGCGGACTGACAGGCTGCTTCGGAATAGGCGTTTTTTGTTCTTCCTTGATCTGTTCTTCGCGTATCTTTTTCCGGAGATTGATTACTTCCGTTGTCAGCACCTTCTCACTCATATGCAGTCGTTCGGCGCAGTCTTTGATATAGACCTGACGCGTAATCATATCCGGAATGATGGAGATGGTTGCGGTGATGTCCTTGATGAGTTCGGCACGTTTGAACGGATCGTCTCCTGCATCCTTGTTCAGTAGCGAGGATTTGAAGCGGATGAAGTCTGTCTGATGCTCTTCGATGTAGCGGATGAACTCCGTAGAGTCGTGGTGTTGTGCGTAGCTGTCCGGGTCTTCACCGTCCGGCAGTAATACCACTTTGACGTTGAAACCGGCTTCGAGGAACATATCGATACCCCGTAACGCGGCATGGATACCGGCGGCGTCACCGTCGTAAAGCACCGTGATGTTGGACGTGAAGCGTTTGATGAGCCATATCTGCGGTTTGGTCAGGGCGGTACCGCCGCTGGCCACGACATTCTCAATACCCGATTGGTGCATGGAGATGACATCCATCTGCCCTTCCACCAGATAGCACATGTCTGCGCGAGAGATGGCTTGTTTGGCTTGGAACAGACCGTACAGCTCGTTGGTCTTGGAGTAGATGATAGAGTCCGGCGAATTGACATATTTGCCGACATTGTCTTTCTTTTTGAGAATACGTCCGGCGAAAGCCACGGGCTTTCCGCTGACGGTGAAGATAGGGAACATCACACGGTCACGGAACCGGTCGTATAGTCTGCCGTCTTCACTCTTGCCTACCACTCCGACACCGATCTTCGTATCCACATCGTTGGTGATGAATTTCTCCTTGAAACCTTCTTTCTTCAATGTCATCGCTAACGGGCTGCCTTTCTCCGGTGAATACCCCAACTGGTACTTACGGATGATGTCATCGCGCAAACCGCGCTGCCGGAAATAACTCAGACCAATGGCTTGTCCTTCCGGTGTGTTCCATAACTGGTCCTGAAACCATTTGTTGGCGAAGTCATTGACGATGAACATGGATTCGCGGTCGTCCTGTCGTTGCTGCTCCTCCGCAGTCATCTCGCGTTCCGGAACCTCGATATGATATTTCTTGCCCAGCAGTTTGAGCGCCTCGACATAACTGCATTGCTCGATCTCCATGATGAAACCGACTGCATGACCGCTTGCGCCGCAACCGAAACATTTGTATATTCCTTTGGACGGACTGACGGTGAATGAGCCCGTTTTCTCATTATGGAACGGACACAGGCCAATCAGATTTGCGCCGCGTTTGCGTAACGTGACGTAATCGCTGACGACTTCTTCTATCTTCGCCGCCGAATGGATCTTATCTATGACATCTCTCGGTATCATTCTTACACTTTACACTCTACACCATACACCTTTCACTCATACCAAAGGTACATACCTATTTTGATCTGCCACTGGTCCAAACGACCGCGTGCGTGGTTGCCGTTGGAGAAATCATCGTTCTTGTACGGAGAGAAAAGGCCGAAGTCATATCCGCCGCGTATGAAATAGCGCTGGTACTGAAAACCGGCTCCCACCCCCCATGTCACGTTCATTCGTTTGAGCACTTTGTCTGCATCGGTGGTGGTATAGCGGTGGATACCGTCAATGGCAGGAGTGATGGTTCCGTCCAGCGCTTTTTCGTCCCGCCGGCTGTTAAATGCGATACCGCATTGGATGGTCGGACCGCTGTACAGCATCAGATAGGTCTCTTTCGCCACTTCAAATTTGTACTGCCAGTCCACGAATACTTCCACCTCATGATAGGTGATCTTGTCCTGTACTTGCGGGTACAAGGTGGGTTGAGACGAATTCTTCTTGGTCCATCCGGTGTTGGTGGCGGCGAAGGTGTAGTTGATACCCATGCTGGCACCGAAACCCTTGATGATACTGCCGTCGTATGCGACACCGACCTTCAGACCTTTTAACTTCGTGATGTTCGACAATGAGTCCTTTGACGTAGACGGGTTACTCGGGTCATTCAAACGCAAGATGGGTTGTGCCCATCCGATATGTACACCTAATCCCTGTTTAGGCGTTTCTGCAGCCCGGACACTCATCGCCAGGCATGCTACACATGCTATTACTAAAAATCTTTTCATTTTTTAATGATCAATTCTCAATTTTTCGAAACACATCCTCTTTGTTCTTCGGTCGTTGGTCATCCGCCCAGAAGAACAGTGCCAGCCGGTTGCTGCCGCTTGGAATCTGGTCCATAGGGTAGAGTATGCCGGTTGTCTCAGCGGTGAACCGCATGCGGTCGATCTCCTGATTGGCCACATACATCCGGATGAAGCTGCTCTCGGTCGTGTTCATCCCGACATATTCCCCTTTCTCATCATCCTTGGGATAGAAGATCGTCAGGGCGTTTCCGCTCATATCGATAATCTTCACCTCTCCGTCTTGCATATACAGAGTCGCTTCTTTTCCGCTCATCTGGTTGAAGAAATCCGTGCTGTCCTGCATCACGCATAAGGCGTTGCCGTACCCGATGGCATGTTCCACGGTGCCATTTACCATCCATACGACCATGCTGTCCGCCGACATCTGTTGGTTCTCGCCCCAGCAGATAGGTTTGTGGTACAGGTGCATGGTGGAGTCCGAACTGAAATATACCATGGAGTCGCATACCATCTGCATGTCATCGCGCCAGATGCGAACGCCGTAGAAGGCGCGCACGCGATTATACGTGCTGTCCGTCATGGCGCTGTCTGCGTAATGCAGTTCTTCCGTCCATAGCGTATCGGCGTGGATGTAAGCGGTATGGACACTGTCGGACCAGTCCACCATCAATGCGCTGTCTGTCACAAATCCGTGACTGTCCTCCTCCCACATCTCTCCGTATTCTCCGTATAAAGTCGCCTCATGGGTGGAATCCACCATGACCATATGTCCTACTATCTGACCGAAACCGATGTTCTTGTCGTAATAGATGGTGTCGCCGGTCATCGTTCTTCCGTCCTCATGGTGCACTAACGAGCGGTCTAACAGCATCGATAGCTCCGTCTCGGTGTTATACCATCCTTTGGTGGTGCGGATGTCCGTCTCTTGCTCGTAGATGATGTCGGTCGGACTGATGATATCCGCTATCTTGGTACTCGTATTGTATAGCAGCGTGTCGCTGGTCAGTACGAACTTCGGGTTCACTAACTTCACTGTCTTGCTGAATACCGCTTTCTTTGTCTCCGGCGTATAGTTTCCGCGAACGGAGGTCAGGGTATTCAGACTGTCTTTTACTTCTCCGCCGGTGAAATAGTAGGCTATACCCTTGCCGCGGTCGTAGTTCAGACTGTCTGTGGTCAGAATGGTCGGGTTGGCATCCGCTTGACCGTGAATCAGTCTCACATGGCGTCTGAGCCGTGCTAACTTGGTATTGCCGTTGTAATACAGTTTGTCTCCGAATCCTTCCAGCGTGTCTCCTTGGACGAACCGTACATGTCCGAAGGCGTCCAGCGAGTTCGTCTTCTCATAGAAATATGCGCTGTCGCAGTACATCAGTGCCTCTTCGTGACGGAAGATCACATTGCCTTTTACAATCTGCGCGTTCGCAATCCGCCCCTCATCGTACTGCAGGTTGTCCGCCTGTATCAGATAGACCATGGTTTGAGAAATTGAAAATTGAGAACTGAAAATAGAAAGGACAATAAGCCCTAACAACCTTCCGAATATGTTCCTTTCTCTTTTCACCTCTCGCCTTTCACCTTACTCATGAATCCACTCCGGATACTCGAATTCGCATCCTTGCCACTCCGGGTCAATCTGGATATAGGTCGTTTTTTGTTTCTGCAGGATCCAGTTATGGATAAACTCATCGCTCAGTTTGGCTTCCAGCATCCCTTTGATAGTCTGGAAATCATCGGTCAGGTTCGCTTTATGCACGTCGGTCTTTTTCTTCAGCCGGACGATTGCGCACACCTCACGGTTCTTGGTCTGGTCCATCATTACGAACGGTTGGGAGATCTCTCCTTCTTTCAGATTGTAAATCTGTTTCGCAATTTCCGGCGCCAGGTCCTGGTATTCGAATTTGCTGCCTCCGGTATTCGGATTGATCATCAGACCGGCATTCATCACCGTGTTCTTGTCCTGCGAGAACTGTATTACGGCTTGCTCGAACTGCAGGCTGTCCGCCTGGATCTGTTGGCGGATGCTGTCCAGCTGCATGATGGCGTTGACCTTGTCGTTCGCGCTGATACGCGGACGCAGCAGGATATGACGGCAGTTGATACGGTCGCCTTTTTTCTCAATCAGTTGGATGATATGGTAGCCGTACTCGGTCTGTACGATACGACTCACGCGCTTCGGGTCGTTCAGGTTGAACGCTACGTCGGCGAACTCCGTCACCAGTTGTCCGCGTCCTACGAATCCCAACTCGCCGCCGCGTTTGGCGCTCTCCGTGTCTTCCGAATACAGGCGGGCTAACATGCTGAAGTCCGTACTGCCGTTCTGCACGCGCTCTGTGAACTCGCGCAGACGCTGTTTGATACGCTCTGTCTCTTCGACGGGAACGGGAGGTTCGAAACTGAGAATCTGCACCTCCACTTGTGCCGGCATCATCGGAATGGAATCTGCCGGAAGGCTGAGGTAGTACCGACGGATTTCTGCCGGTGTGGGTTTGATGTCCGAGGTCAGCTTCTGCTGCATCTGCTGGATGATCATCTGGTTGCGCACTGTCGTCATCATCTCTTCGCGGATCTCACTGCTCGTCTTGCGGAAATACTCCTCCATCTTCTCTTTCGAACCGATCTGGTTGATGTAGTAGTTGAGTCGCATGTCCACCTGGTGGCTTACTGTGGATTCGTTCGCTTCCACGGAGTCCAGCACCGCTTGATGCAAAAATAACTTCTGTATCGCCAACTGCTCGGGGATGTAGCAGTACGGGTCACCGGGGATAGGCGTGCCTTCGTATTGTGCACGCAGACGCTCTTCCTCCACTTCGCTCCGCAGAATCGCCTCATCGCCGACTACCCAGATCACCTCATCTATAACGCCTTGTGCCTGCATACCGAGGCTGAGGCTCAATAACATGATAATACTATATTTTTTCATTGCTTTCATCTTTCACCTTAAAAGAATATTATTTTTTTCTGCTGCACGGCTTCTTCGTACATCCGGTCCCGTTCTTTCTGAAGGAACTCTACCTGTCGTTCGCTGAGGATAATCTGCTCGATCTGTTCACGCGCCATTTCTACCGGCATCTGCGTGCCGCGTAACTGTTTGTCCGTGACTTGGATGATATAGGTCTTCAACGAGTCCGACACTTCAATCTGGTTTTTCGTCTTCAGCCTGTTTTCCCATTCATTGCGTTCAATCGGCATGCGGCTCATTACATCCGATGTGGTGAGCCATTTATCCGTGAACAGCTCATATCCGTGAGCGATCTGGTAGGCGTATTTCTCAATCTGGTCTAACGACTCCTCCGCCATCCATTTGCGTAACTTATGGATGTTCGGCGCATCGTTCGGCACAACCACCAACAGCCCCTTCACTACGCTCTCTTTGAGCATGAACCGTTCCGGCATCCGGTCATAGACCTGCTGAATCGTCGAATCCAATATGGTCTTCGACATCTGCTGGTTCACCAGCCATTCCTCGTACGCGTGGGCATATAGTGAACGGCGGTAATCCTCCACCATCTGTTCTATCTCGGCCTGACTGATGGATGATTTAAGCTGGCTGACGGCTTCATACATCAGGATGTCTCTTGCCCACTGACCGATATACTGTTGCGCAATACGCAGACTGTCTTCGCTGTTCAGACCCATTGTGATTGCATCCAAGGTCGAGCGGTACAGGTAATGACCGTTCACCTCTACCGCCGCACCGGACATCTGTTTCTTCTCCAGAGCCGTACAACCGCTTAGCATCCATCCGCATAGTAGACACCCGCTTATAAACAATGCTGTCTTGATTCGTTTCATCTTCTCAAAAACCTTTGCGGCTGCAAAGGTACGACTTTTTTTGCATATACACAAGAAAAAACGCCTTTTGGGGGCGTTTTTTCGTTGTTTTCGTGTTTTTCGTAGTTTCATAAACTACGTAATTCACCATCCATTTCACCAAACATCTGTAATTGACGATTGGACAATGGATGAGGTACGATTGATTGACGAATTGTTATTATTAACGATTAACCTTCAATCGTAAATCTCTAGAAATCGTAAATAAATCGTCAATCGTAAATCTGTAAATTTGTCAATCTTTCCCCTCTTAATAGCTAACAGTCAACGCCAATGTCCTTTCACTTTCCCCTACTCGAGGTATAAAGAGGTGGTGACGGCGCATATAGCCCATACCAGCCAGTAGCAACTGATCACTTCGGCTAATCTCCAATGGATCTGGCCGTAGATATTGTATTGCGTTTCCAGGCCCATGCCGGCAACGCTTTTCCCGCCTTTTCGGGCAAGAAAACAGCCTATGGGCAGGATGGGAATGAACAGAATGGATAAAAAGACATAGTACACTCGTACGTTCGGGTCAGGATGATTGGTCGAGAAACTACCGAATACGGATGTGCCGCAACCGTTTAGCGTGCCTAAAGACATATCCAGTCCGCCCTCTTTCGCTGATTTGGTAATACGGACATCATTTCGGACATGTATGAGACGGTACAAAGCGCTAAACACAAACAGAAAGGTAGAAATACCAAAAATCCACATCATAAGCGTTCTGTTTATAAGGTGATTAAGTGGACAATAGTGATCATTGCTGCATTTTTAGGCGGAGCACCGGTTCTGATTTCTGGATATGCTCGGGATCACTGTTATCAATCAGGTAAATGCGGTCTTCTCCGTCCCATTCGACTGTGTAGGGCATAGGCTGGTTCAGACCTTTGGTGTCATAGGGCTCGTTGATTGTTTTTATAATCAAAACAAGTTCTTGGGAGTCTTCAGTGTACTGATATGAGCCTGTGGAGACTTGCATGTGCTCTTCTTGGTCAAAGAATACGTTGAAAAATGTACCGTCTACTTTTAAATCAATCACATAGGAAGAATACTCCGTTTGGCCCGTCCATTGACCAACCAATTTGTTTTTCGTGCCGCTGCAGGCCGTGAAACAAAAACTTACGGCAATAGCCGCCATCAATCCAATTAGAAAGAAAGTTCTCTTTTTCATATGCTTCAGATTTTGAAATTAATATATGGGTTTATGTTTCTTGTCGAAGATACTGCCGAACTGGATTTGCGCGCCAAGGTATAGTCCTGTGAGATTGGTTGAGCCGATCACCGGTTCAATCAGCGGATGGCGGTATTCCACTTTCACTTGAATCGGTACATGCTTCATGGCGGACAGGTCCAGCGCGATACCTCCTATAGCCGCCATATGGAAGTCTTTGTCTTTGTCATAGACATAGTTCTTGTTGAAGAACGGACCGATGTAGGATGCATCCACGGCTACCCCGGCGTATGGAACAAGGGAGAAACATTTGGCAACCGGGAAATAGATTTGCAGGCTCGGCTTGTACGTCACCCGCGTGTCCCAAGGGCTGATACTCATCTCTACGCATAAAGGCGATACGCCCACTACCGAAAGGCGGAAATCCAGGATGGATGCATTCACCAGATGCTGCTGGCCTATGAAATAATACATATATCCGGCGCTGAAATACCGCAACGCGTACATGCCGCTGTAGTCGAAGAACTTATCATACACATTGGGTTTGTGTACTTTCTGTTTCTTTTCTTCCTTTTTTTGTTTCACTTTTTTTAGGTCCTTCGCTAAACTCTTGTTCGTGGTCCTGCCAGACTGTTTGCTCGGCTTCTTAGCCGCTTGGAAGAAGATCTGCATGTCCGGCACGGCATGATAAGTACTGTTATCGATAGTCTTTTTATATCGCTTGATTTCCGCATCTAGATTTTTATTGATTAGACTGTAGTAATCGTTTATATTATCACCATCAGACAATCCTTCCTTACCTTGCAGTAATTCGGCTTTGTTAAAAAATTCTTTCGCCTTTTCAAGATTCCTTATCGTTCCTTGACCATTGTAATACATCTTTCCCAATAATTCGCACGCATTTATTAAGTTCACATCTCTTTCATAGGCAATATTGATATAATAGAAAGCACTATCATAGTTTCGTGTCATTTTGTCCCCATAATAGTAATTGATAGCAAGATTCGATGCGGCATATACATTGCCGTACTGTACTGCTTTGCGATACCACTTGGTCGCCTCCTCAATACTTTGCATGACTGCATCACCGTTTTCGTACATGATTGCCAAAAGGTTCATTGCTTCCCCGCTCTCTTTTTCTATGGCTTGACGCACCAACTTAAGCGCTTCTGTATAATCTTTAGGGACAATCGTTCCATCGTAATAAGCATGCGCTAAGTTATATAACGCATGTCTATATCCTTGCTCTGCGGACATTCGATACCACTTTAAAGCCTCCTCGTTATCTTTTGAGAATACTTCCCCGTTTTCATACATAATTGCTACCTGATTTTGCGAATCGGCATCACCTTGTTGGGCTGCCTTCAGGTACCACTTGGCTGCTTCTTCTTCGTTTTGAGTAGGCCCCATGCCTTTATAATACATGTATGCCACCTTGGCTTGCGCTGCCATATCGCCTTGTTCGGCGGCAGCCAAAAACCATTTGTAAGCCTCTTGATAATCCAAGTCCACGCTTACTCCATAAAAGCGCATCAAGCCATAAATGCGCTGAGCTTTCGGAAATCCTTGTTCGGCTGACATTTTAAACCACTCTACGGCTTTTGCGGTGTCTTTAGGAGCACCATATTCCCCCTCAAGACATATGGTTCCCATTTTACACTGTGCCTCTGCATCGCCTTGTTGCGCCTGCTCCAAATAGATATGTAGGCTATCCGTTTGTTGCGGACCACCGCCTCCAGCTCCTTCGTCAAAAGGAGCGAAGGTCATGGTGCCGGCTAGCGCTATCGAATAGATTGTGTGTAACATAATTAATACGTTTGTTGTTGCTGTTGTTGATTGTATTTTTCCTCCAGTCTGGATAAGGTTTGCCGTGAAGAACGAACTTGTCTTTCCAGACTCTTGATGTACTGATCCCAATAATCATCTTCTTCCTCTTCTTGAGGTTCTTCGCGCCGGGGATTATTGGTGGGAATTTGTTCTTGTCTTGGACGATTTCTCTCCAATTCTTCTTGCGTAGGAGCCTTGATATTGGCAATACGTTGCTTTTCTCGTTCCAGTTTTCGGATTAACTGATCATTGGCATCTCGATCTGCCCGGGTTTGCGATAAGGTACGAATGGCATCATCATATTCTCGAGTTATTTGCTCTTTCTCTCTTAAAACCCGGATAGTCCTTCTTTCTTGTTCTGCAATTTTTTCTTTTCTCCTTTTTTCCCTGTCTTCTTCCATTTGCCTCTTTTCCGCTTTCTGAGCTTCTTTCATAAGCGTTTGGTATAACGGATCGTTGGTATTCGTCGGTTCTGGCTTGATCTCTTTAGTCATGAGCTCACGCGCATATCTTGCGTGTGCATATCCTTCATATCTTTTTCCTTGCTGAACGAGGTCTGCTCCTTTTTGAGACTCATCTGCAATTTCACGAAGAGTGGTAGTCGGAGAATCGTTCTTTGGTACATGATAGGTACTTACCTCTTTCTTCTCCTGTCGTCTCTGCTCCGGTTCCGGTTTTTTCTTCTCTACTTCCGGAGTGATAGAATGCCCGCCAGTGGAATTACCGACTCGGTATTTCCCATCCGCACCTTTGCTCATCCCAATGTGATTGTTGGAGATGACTACTTTGGGCGATTTATGCCAATAGGTTGTATCATTGAGTACCTTGCGTTGATATCTCTCTTTAATATTCTTCAGGTCGACCCCCATATATTTACCATATAACCAGATCCCCCATCCATCTTTCAAATTATGTTCGTATTCTTGGTATCTGCGAAGTTCATCCATCGTACAACGAATATCATGGTGACAGGAAGTATAGCGGCAAAAGCCTTCTATATCCGATGCCGGAATCGAGTTGGCGGCCAACAGCAGATTATTCATTCTCCTGCTAACTTCTGCCTTCTGGTCGGACATTTCGCTGTTGTATGCGTTCTCATACATATGCATGATATAATCGTTAAACGCATTCTCGAAATTTTCTTTTGCCCGCTTATACTCTTTGCTCTGTTTGTACTTCTCTATGCGCTTGTGCTTAGCTGCTGCATTCTTTTCCGCTTGTGCGTTAAATTGCTGCTCCCACAATTGTCTCTCGTGCTGTTTGGTTTGCTCAAAGGCACAGTTCAAGCCGGATAAATCTTCTCGTATAAATTGTTCTTCCGCAGCCTTCTGTACAATCGAATTTTTCTCTGTCTCGCTCATTTGTCGAATTCGGTTCAGCATATTCCGTGCATCCGCTACCAATAACTCCGATTTAGGCATAAAAGGTGGCTGTTTGTAAGACGGACACTTAATCCCGAACTCTTTAAACATCTCAAACAATGCGAAATACTGCGCTACTCGGAACAAGTCCACGTTATTGAGAGAAGCTAAATAGTCATTCGCTGCCTTGTCTACGATAGACGTTTCATTTATATCTGAACTGTCAAACAGAGAGCAGTTGAGAATACCCGTATTACGTATAGAGAAAACAGTATAAGGATAATAATCGAATGTGGAATACAATCCCTTCACATTCCAGTTATATCGCACACTTGTATAACCTTCAAAATTTCCAGTAAAGTCAACAACCGGTTTGGGATAACGATACTGATTATACTCGTATGTACCGCCCTTTAACCAATCTTTCATGAAAATATCCGTAAGAGTCATTAAATGACCTACCTCTGTGTTATTCAGTTCATCGCTCAAATAAGCCGGACACCAATCGTAGTTATTGGACATCTTACCGGTAACAAATCCGGTCACATCCAGACTTTGAGCTAATAACTTTGGTGCCCATGCCAACATAGCCACTTCGTCCGAACGCAAAGGAGGAAGATCCAAGAATTTTTGTTCACGCGCTCTACCGATAATACATAGCGTATTCCAAGAACAGATACCACCGATAATCATATCCGAGTTAAGCGCAAACTTCCTAAAATTCTTATCCTTAGTTCCTATTTTCCCGTTTTTAGGTAATGTCCACACCACAAAACCCGGTTCGGAACTCCGGTACACACCGCTCTCGGCCATACTGCATATTTCCCGAAAAGTATAAGGTATGCCGTCAAAATCCTCCATCGGCATATCATCCTCGATGAACCAGCCGTACAGACTCGCCGCATTGATGCTCATATTCAATGAATCCGGCAGAAACAGCGTGCGTTTTTCTTCTAACGGCAGTTTATGGAACAGAGCCTGGTCATCGTACCCGAACAGCACCCGATTGAGTTCCGGGATCAGTTCCTGTTCACAACTGTCCGGAGCGAACTCTATCGTCACCAGCACATCCTTTACCCAACCATCGACACCATAGTTCCATTTCTTCGTTTCTATATCATACAGAAAACCTCCGAACGCATTCTCGATTTGCTCCAAGGTCACGCCTAAAGGCGGCTCGGAAATGATATACAACTGGCTATGATCATCAAACGTGGCATAAGCAATGGTCCGGTAGGGGTTCGGCAAATTGTTCCGAAAATCCTGCCAGTACGCATACTTTTGTAGATCTGCTTGCGATGCTGCCCACGTAGCCAGAGACATGAGCAACCCTATAAATAAGCAAAAACGTTTCATAATCATTTTTGTATATTTTTGATAGTGGATTTATAGTCGTATGTTCCTTGACCGGTGTTTTGCCCGTTCTTATACACTTTCCATTTGTAGTTAACCGGATTGTCTTTCTTCAATTCCTGTTCGGAAGAGATATACTCTGTATATTTTCCGTCCTGAATGGTGCAATATACGGTTTGTGGCGCACCAACTACGGACACATTGAGCATGGATTTCGATAATTCTTTCGATAATTGGCTGGCGAAATTATCCTCTCCGTCCGCTGAGTGACAACTGTGTACCACCACTACAAACTCCTGCTTGCTCGCATTGAGAACATGATGGTATGTGTCGTTCATTGACTTTAAAATTAACTCAGCCGTTTCCTTTGCATTCAATGCTTGTCCGCCTATCAGAATCTTATTGCTCGCATTTCCCGATGCATTCACAAGTCCGTGGGCTGCGATATGAAACGCGAATTCATTGCCTTCAAAATAGTCCTGGGCAATCTCGTCAAAACGCTCCACTTCCCATTTGGACAAGTCTTTCGTATCCGTGATGGCTTTACTCTTCTTCATATGATTCAGTTGCCATAAGTACGGCGACTCCTTCCATTGACGAACATCGTTTATTAACTGATCGACATCCACAAAGGCTTTACGTTCAAAATCCGACTGTGCCGCAAAGTTCACGGTCTTGCCGCTGGATAAGGTGACGCTGGATGAATGAGGCTCCGGCATAGATAGTTTTCTGAAGCATTCTTCAAACTTCTGAATTTGAGCCTTTAGTTCATCGATTTCTTTTTGTGTCTGCGCATAGGCCATCATCGGGAGCACCATAAGCGCAATGCATAGTATCTTTTTCATAATCGTATCATTTTATGGGTTATTGATTGCCACACTCCTTACATCCCGCCTTCAGTATCTCTAAACCGCTTTTCAGAAAATCGTATTCCTTGGTTGCCGCTGTCTGCTCTTTCTCCGCTTTTTTATATTCATCGCTCATTAGGTTCCTTATCTCCTTCAGTTCTTTTTTCTCTTTAGCGGTCAAAGGGGCTCCATGAAATTTTTCGCGATCCTTATCTATCTCTTTGATAAAATCATAGGCTCCTTCATCGGTCGAAGGTTTAGTTAACTTTTCGCCATTGAAAGAGGGACGGTAACCCGTTTTGTTATAAATCTCTTTTTTAAGATCCGAAATCATTTTGCGTTGCTTCTCCTTTTGGATTTTGCTCTCCAACTCACGCATACGCATCTCATGCTGCATCATCTTATACGTGAAAAGCTTTTCGTCCGGACTAAGCCTTCGGAATAATTTGTCATATTCGGAGAAGTCGGCCAATCCCTGTTGTATCTTACTTGTCACCTCTGCCACTTCCATCTTGATTCGCTCCATTCCTCCGTTCAGATTCAATCTTCGCTTCAATTCATCATTAAATCCCTCCATCCAAGCTTCTCTCTCTGAGTTTAACATTTCCTCAAGCATGCCTACGTAATATACGGAGAAATTTTGCTCATCTCCATAAGTGGCTTTCAACGCCGATTCTTCCTCCTCTGTTAAATAACTGGCACGGAACTTGTTTTCCAGCGCCATAATCTCATGACGGATCTGCTCCAATTCGTTTTCCAGCTCTGCGATTTTTGCCAACTGAGTTGCCGTGGGTGGTTTGTGCTTCTTCTTCGTCTGCGCATAACCTACGCTAACGCTTGCCACGATGGCGAATAAAAGAATGTAAATAAACCGTTTCATACGTATAAATTTTAAATGTTTTTTGTATCTGTTTACTTATTTCATACTCATCACTTCGTCTATCATTGTCAGAATCAGCATATAGGAATCGTACATCTCTTCAAGAACGGAGAATTCCTGCAAAGAATGTTCGTTATGCTGTCCGGAGAAGATACCCAGTCCTCCGCGTAGTCCTTTGGCGCAGAACATGGCGGCGGTGGTACCTCCGCGAGCGTCTTCTTCTTTCAGAGATATGCCGCATCGGGCAGCTGCTTTTTTGATTAACGGAAGAGACTGCGGATGCATGGTATATTCCACATTGTCGTATTGCAAAATATCGCGCACGGTCTCCACTTTGACATGGGGGAATGACTCTCGGACATGTCGGATATTATCTTTGATAATACGGTCAAACTCTTCGCCTTCCGCTTTGTCAAAATACCGGATGCGTGTGCTGACCACATAATCGGGTTTGTCTTCCTCCGGACGGCGCATACTCCACGGATGGATATACCCTTGCTTGCCTTCCGTGTTCTCCGGACGGTATCGCAGCGGGACGAGGGCAATATACGTGGAAGCGGCCGCTAACGCATCGCCCATACCTTGCGCTTTGGCATCCGCCGGGTGGGCGTCTTTGCCGACAAAGCGGAGTACCACTTCGCGTGCCGTAAAGTTTGACACGGCGACTACGTTCCCGCCCTCCATGTCCACATCCAGCACGATGTCAGGATTGAAATAAGTGGTGTCTATCTTCAAAGCCGCTAAACCGATATCTTCGTTCGGACAGAAGACAAACTGCAGTTCGCCGTGCTTATAGCCCTTTTTCATTGCGGATTCTATTACCGACATGACAATCGCACATCCGTTCTTGTCGTCTCCGCCTAATAATGTGGTGCCGTCGGAGTGAATGATTGTCTTGCCAATCAGCTTCGGCAGATCCTTGCCAAATGGCGTGGCCGGGTCGATCGTTCCGTGACCTTGGTCGATGATGCCGCCTGGATACGATTTAATCACTTTCGGTCGGATGCCGGTACCGTATGCTTCCGGCGTGTAATCCAAGTGGCAGCTGATACCCATTGACGGAACAGCCTTGTTGATATTGGACGGGATGCGTACATATACATAATACCATTCGGAAACGGTGACGTCAGCGCCGAGCGCTTTGGCGTCTGCCGCCAGTTTTTGCGCCATCTGCTTTTGACCTTCCGTCATTGGATACACATCCGGCGAATCGCTTTCTTCAGAACCGCTTTCTATCGCAATATAATCCATGAATCGCTCTAACATCGCATGCTTGGAGATAGCATATTTCTTTACGTTCTGTGCCGCCATGCATGAGAGCGTGCAGACCATTGATACGACTATCAAGAGGGAAAATTTTGCTTTCATACGCGTGAGAATTTATAAGGTTAATGATGATGTTTCCCGTATAAAATATGTTTTGGGCGACAAAAGTACAAAATTTTTGTGAAATATGCAAATTTTTGACACAATTTTTTGCATTTTTCTTGCATATTTCAAATAAATGTAGTAATTTTGCAGCGAAAATTAAATTTTTACGGTTATGAAACGGATTTTGATGATTGGATTGGCGGTCATGATGACGGCCGGTGTTTCGGCACAAAGCGCTGTGCCTATGCTGAAGGGTGTTACCTATGGAATAACGCATATGCCTGGAATCAATCCGCGAATCAAGGTACCTGACGTATCCGTTATGCCGCCCCTCGGAGGCTCGACTTCGCAGCAGGTGATGTGGATCTATTCGGCGGAAAAAGACGGTATGCCGGATTTGAGTTTCGAGTTCAGAGGCAGTGAGATGACGGAGACCTCCGAATTCGGCGGGGACATGCACACCCTGACAGCGCGAGATCCGTCTATCACTCCCGGCACGAAAACCGATGAACAGCCGTATGGCGGAACCGGTTCGTTCGGTCATGGGTTCTATTTCTTTTCTATAAATCGTGAGCACCTGCGTATTGTGCTGGATAATAAGACACAATATTTATATACTCTTAAAGGAAAAAAGAACCTCTCGCCGCTTTATCGGAGTACGATGGATCAGCTTACCGGCAGAAAATCGCTTACGGAGGAGCATCAGAAATGGCTCGACCTCGTATCTCCCGTGTCCGATAGTTCGCAAAACAATATGGCAAAACCTGCGAAGCCGTCAGAGCAGGAATAAAAATTTACTGTACCATGAGATGTCCTAATTGCGGCTGTGAGATAGCCGATGATAGTGTGTATTGCCTGTATTGCGCGACACCGGTAGAGAGTCCGAAACGCAAAGAGGAAAAGGCTGCGGCCAAGCAGGAACGGAATATGTTCGTCACCATCTGGCTCTGGCTGATGATTATCTTTAATCTGTACAACGGCATAAACGGAGCGTCGATGCTCATCCGCGAAACGGGATGGGGATATGCGATGCGTTTGATTTTTATCATCACAGGTATTCTGGATCTGGTGATGGTATTCGGTGCGGCCCGTCTGCTGGCATGGAAGAAAGACGGTTTCTGGATAATAGTGGCTGCCATGACGGGGCAGTGCGTGGCAACGATTGTTATTGGCGTTATCTATCATATGCCGGATATCAGCCCATGCATCCCGGCGCTGGCGGCATTCGTCGCTACCGCCATTCTCTGTGCGGCTTTGTATATCCCGGGGGACGGCGAAGGCAAGTCGTGCTGGAAGCAGTTGAAGTGAAAAAATCCTTTCCATTCGCCTTTGTAATGATTGAGAGGGAATCGAAAGCAGGTCGAGATCATATTGCGGTCGATACTTAAATGATGGATAAAAAACCTCTCTGACTGCAAACGGACAAAAACGAAAAAAGCAACCTCAAAAAGTTGCTTTTTTTCTGCCTATAGGTGCAAATTGTAAAGTAAAGTTGACAATTTTGGCGCATTTTGACATTTTTTTGCAAAAAAATTTGTGTATGTCGTTTTTTTTAACTACTTTTGCGGCCTAAAATGTATATTTTGCGAAAACTAGTTTATAGTTTGTTATTATTTATTGTTTAATTAATTTTTTAAGTGTATGAAAAAAATCTTACTTATTCTGGCTTTTTTCAGTGCTATGTTTAGTACCGTAAAGGCTACAGAAGTGGAGATTGGAGTAGATGATGCAAGCATTGCAAATTCTACGTACATTCCAATTAATGCACTCTGGAAGTATGGCTGGTCTCAGCAGATTTATTTGGCTGATGAGATTGGTATGGCAGGTTCGATCAATTCTATCACTTTATCCATGTATCACACCGGAGCCAACCCTCCGGTATATAGTGTCAATGTGTACATGGCGGAAGTGGATGAAGACGTATTTGCTACAGCCAGTAGTTGGGTATCGCTTGGCGCGAATGACCTTGTGTTCTCCGGCACAGCGTTTTCCAATCTGCCTACAACAGCCGCTAACATGGCTGATGTAACCATTGAGCTGGACACCCCGTTCGAATATTCCGGAACGGGTAACTTGTTGATTGCGTTTGCGAACAACACAGGTTCGTATGTCAGTGGTTTGAACGTTAAGTCATTTGGTTCTACATCGGGTCCGAAACGTACCTTGTACAAGTACCAGGACAGTGGCGCCATTGATCCGACCACTCCCGGTGTATCAGGAACCTTGTATGGTTTGCGTAATGTCATCACGCTGGACATTACCGCAGGCGAAGGTCCGACGTGTGATAAACCGTCCGGTATCACCGCTTCTGACATCACGGCTACCGGTGCTTCCCTTGCATGGGCGGATGGTAGCGGTGTGTACAACGTAGAGTACAAGGCGGCAGCTGACACGGTGTGGACATCTGTCCTCGCTTCTACGGTTCAGATGACTGCTGCTTTGGACAACCTGGAGCCTTCTACGGCTTATCAGGCACGTGTGCAGAGCGTTTGTGCGGACACTGTCAGCGGTTGGAGATCAGTTGGTTTCACAACCCCGATGGCGCCGCTTCAGTTGCCGTTGATCGAGAGTTTCAACACCACTTCGCTTCCTGCTAACTGGAGCAAATACTCCGGATTGATGAGCGATGTGTTGACGGGTACACCACTGGCGGCTGCGGGTTCTCCGACATGGAACTTTGCTACAGGTAATGGTGTATTTGATACTCATGCCAAACTGAACATCTATGGCACGAGCTGCAAGGCTTGGTTGGTAACGCCTATCCTGGCTATGCAGGACAACGTACAGTTGACCTTCGACCTGGCGCTGACCACGTATTCGGGTACGAATGCTGCTGTTGACGCTACAAAACAGGCGGATGATATCTTCGCCGTGCTGATGTCCATTGACAACGGTGCTACATGGACGATTCTCCGTCAATGGGATAATGCCGGTAGTGCATATGTTTACAATGACATTGCTTACTCGGCAGAAGGCGAGCCGGTGGTTATCGACCTTAGCGGTCATGCCGGTGAGACGATGTTGATTGCTTTCTACGGCGAATCGACAGTAACCAGTAATGGTGACAACAACCTCCACATTGATAATGTAAGCGTTGACCGTATTCCGGATTGCGCTAATCCGTCCGACTTGGTATTGGAGAGCGTAACGAAGAACTCGGCTTCCTTCTCCTGGACCGCTAATGCGGGTGAGGAGGCATGGATGATCCAATACAAGAAGAGCGATGCTGCTGCTTGGATTACGATCGATGGTCAGGTAACGGAGAATCCGTTCGAGCTGACAGGTCTGGATACCTATACCAACTACGATGTACGTGTTGCAGCTTATTGCGATCCGGCTGACGAGAGTCTGATGAGCGCGTTCTCCAGAGCTCTCAGCTTCAAGACCGCTGCCGGCGTTCCGTTCGCAGAGAACTTCGCTTCGCTGCCTGCTGACTGGACCCGCTATACAGGTCTGTTGTCGGCGATTGAGGCTGGCGACACGACTCTCGTTCCTGCTACTGCAGGTTGGACGGCTACCAGCGGCCAGGGTGTATTCCCCGAGGGTGGCAACCACCTCAGACTGCAGGTTTACAGCACGACGGTGAACAACTGGATTGTTACTCCGATCATCGAGATGGAGGACAACATGCAGTTGACTTTCGATTTGGCATTGACCAAGAATACCGGTACGCTTGTAGCTCCGACGCCGGGTGAGCAGGATGACGATATGTTCGCTGTAATGCTTACGGCGGATGCAGGTCAGACCTGGGAGCGTTTGATTTATTGGGACAACGTGACTTCTCCGGATTCCTATGATCTGATTAACTGCTCGGCTAACGGTCAGACTGTTGTTGTTGACATGACGGGTTATGCCGGTCAGAGCATTGCGCTCGCTTTCTATGGCGAATCGACCGTAGCCGGTGGTAACAACTATATCCATGTTGACAACTTCCGTATCGACACGATTCCTGACTGCGAGAAGCCGATGGGTCTTGTCGTAGGTGAGGTGACTGCTTCTACGGCAGCCTTCGCTTGGGATGAGGCAGAGGATGCCGCTACTTGGGCATATGGTGTCGCTTTGGATACCGTGGCTAACTTCGTGCCGGCTGATTCTCTCTTCACCGGTAGCACGGAGGACTATACCGTTATCATCGACGGTCTGGAGGAGAACACATCGTATATCTTCTTCATGCGTCGTGACTGCGGTACCGCTCACAGTGATTATATCTATCGTCGTTTCTCCACCATCCAGACTCCGGCTGCTGTGCCGTTCGTGGATGACTTCGAGGGCGCTAACAACTGGCTGCTCATCAACGGTACTTGCACCAACCAATGGGTAGTGGGCGAGGCTGCTAACAACGGCGGTTCGCACGCGCTTTATATCTCGGATGATAATGGTGTAAGCAACAACTATACGAATTCCGCTTCTATGGTATATGCTACCAAGACCTTCGAGTTCAATGAGGACGGTACTTATACCTTCAAGTATGACTGGAAAGCAAACGGTGAGAGCACCTACGACTACATCCGTATCGCACTCGTTCCGGCGGCTACCGAACTGGAAGCATCTACAACGATTCTGTCCGGTCTCGGCGCATCGGCTCTGCCGACGGGTTGGATTGCTTTGGACGGCGGTTCCAAACTGAACCTGAACACCGCTTGGGAGACCAAGAGTGCTGACCTCGTAATGCAAGCAGGTCTGTACAAGGTGGTTATCGCATGGCGTAATGACGGTACTACCGGTAATCAGACTCCGGGTGCTATCGACAACTTCAGCATCCAGCTCATGCTCTGCGCTCGTCCTGAGAACGTAGCATTGGCTATGGGCGGCGACAGCCTGACCACTACTTCTGCCCTCATCGACTGGGAAGCACAGGGTAGCGAGGCTAACTGGCTTGTTCGTTACAAGAAGAGTGATGACGCTGAGTGGACCGCTATCGAGGAGCCTGTAACGGCGCATCCGTATCTGTTGGAGGGTCTTGTTCCTTCTACAACTTACGGAGTACAGATTGCTGCTTGGTGTGATCCGGCTGACTCGGCTACTATTTCCGAGTACAGCGAGATCTTTACCTTCGCTTCGGCTTGTGCCGCTGTTACCGAGTTCCCGTGGAGTGAGAACTTCGACGGTATCACCGGTGTTACCTCTACAAGTGCACATGTTCTGCCGATCTGCTGGGATTATATCAATACCACCACCTATTCAACCTATAGCGGTCTGCCGCAGGTTTATAAATCCACCGCATCGTATTCGGGTGAGAACCTGCTGCGTTTCTACTCCTATAACTACGTAGGTGGTTCTACGGACTATGACCCGCAGGATCAATTTGCTATCCTGCCGGAGATGGAGAACATCAGTGGCTTGCGTATGAAGTTGTTCGCTCGTAAGTATTCGAGCTCGTACGACGCTACGTTCTATGTAGGTGTTATCGACGGTGCAAACTTCGATACGATTGCTACCTTCAGTCCGAGCAGCGCTACCGAGTATGTTCAATATACGATTATGTTCAACGAGTATGAAGGCAACGGTACGCATATTGCGATTATGATGCCGGCTCCTGCTTCCTCGTATCGTGGTGTATATATTGACGATATCGTAGTGGATCCGATTCCTACCTGCTTGGAGCCGGAAGATCTGGCTGTCGTTCTGACCAAGGGTAACGGTTCTGTAGCTGATTTGAACTGGGCGGCCGGCGAGGCTTCTGCTTGGGTAGTTGAGTATGGTATGGATGAAACGTTCGCTGAGGCTGTTTCTGTTCCGGTTGATACGGCAGCAATCAGTCTCTCCGGTCTGACCTCTGACTCCATTTATTACGCTCGCGTGAAAGCTGTATGTGGCGAGAACGATGAGAGCCCGTGGAGTGTTATCTCGTTCGTTCCGACATATGACCTCATTGTCAGCGACGGTACTTCGACCAACAGTTATGTACCTGTTTACGGTACGTATGTGGACGATGGTACGACCAGCCAGTTCATTATTCCGGAGTCTGAATTGGAGTCTATCACTTGGGATTCTATTACCAAGCTGACCTTCTTCTCCAGCACCGTATCGACCGACTGGGGCGCAGCGCAGTTCGAGGTTTACATGGCTCCGGTAAGTGCTACGACGCTCTCTTCTATGGAGGCATGGACCAACATGACGAAGGTGATGGATGCCAAGAGTCTGGGTATTGCTGACAACCAGATGGTGGTAGCGCTGGATTATCCGTTCCAATATCAGGGCGGTAACCTGCTGGTAGGCTTCAAGCAGACCGTTACGGGTTCCTATGTATCCTGCTACTGGTATGGTAACACGGCTACAGGCGCTTCTATGAGTGCGTATGCAAGCAACAGTGCTGTTCAACGCAACTTCTTGCCGAAGATGCAGATCGGACACGTTGCCGGTGTCGCTCCTTCCTGCTTACAGGTGAAGGATGTCCAAATTTCTGACATCACCGCTTCGTCGGCTGTTATCAGCTGGACTAACGGAGCTGAGGAACAGGATGCTTGGCACATCGTTTGCAGTCTTGATCCGGAGGTTGATCCGGCGGAGGCTACTCCGATTGACGCCGCTTCGAATCCGTTCGTCTTGGCAGAACTCGAGACAGACACCACCTATTATATTTACGTGCGTGCGAACTGCGGTGAGGGTGACTACAGCGAGTGGAGCAAACTCGTTTCCTTCCACACCGCTAAGGCTTGTCAGGTTCCTGATGACCTCGCAGTAAGCAATGTATCTATCTCTTCTGCTTCTGTTAGCTGGAATACATACGGTCAGACCGGTTTCAACCTCCGTTATTACACGGGTGCGGACACGGTAACCGTTGCTGATGTAGCGATGCCGTATGAAATGACGGGTCTGGAAGCCGGTACGGTTTATTACGTACAGGTACAGGCTGCTTGTAGCGTAACCGAAGAGGAAGAAGGCGAATGGTCTGACGCATACGGATTCAAGACTGTTTATGGAATTCCGTTCGCTGAGAACTTTGGTACTACTCCGAGTGAGTGGATCAAGGCTACCGGTCTGCTGGCTGACGTATTGAGCGGTGAGGCACAATTGGCTTCTACTACCTCCGGTTGGAATGTAGGTACTGCGAACGGTGTATTTGACAACCACCTCAAGATCAATATCTACGGTACTACCTATAAGTACTGGTATATCGCTCCGGCCGTATATCTGAACGGTAATGCACAATTGAGCTTCGACTTGGCTCTGACCAAGTATTCAGGTACGCTGGCTGAGGTGGATAAGACCCAGCAGGCGGATGATAAGTTTGTTGTATTGCTGACGGCGGATGAGGGTGATACCTGGACGGTTCTCCGTCAATGGGACAACGCCGGTTCCAGCTATGTTTACAACGACATCGCATGCTCTGCAGACGGTGAGCCGGTCGCTATTGATCTGAGCGCTTTCAATGGTCAGACGGTATATGTTGCCTTCTACGGTGAATCAACCGTTGCAGGTGGTGACAACAACCTCCACATTGACAACGTCCTGATCGACCTCATCCCGGCATGTCCGAAGACCACCGGTCTCCATATCGAGAGTGTGGGCGCAGAAGAGGTGACCTTCGCTTGGAATGCAGAGGAAGATGCAACTTGGGAGTATGGTATCGTACTGGATACCGCTGCTAACTTCGTTCCGGCTGATTCCGACTTCATCTATACGACGGCTTTGAACACCGTAACGATTGACGAGCTCGCAGAGCAGACCGCTTATCTGTTCTTCTTCCGCAAAGTTTGCGGTGAGGACGAGAGTGAGATCCTCTACAAGGCATTCAAGACCATCCAGACTCCGGCTGCTATCCCGTACTACACGGACTTTGAGAACGGAAACGGCTGGACGCTCATCAACGGTGACTGCACCAATGCATGGGCTTGGGGTGAAGGCGCTGACTACGATGCTAATAATTATGGCACCTCGAAGGCTCTCTACATCTCCAACGACGGCGGTATTACCAATGCATACACGAATAACTTGCCGACGATGGTATTTGCTACCAAGACCTTCAATTTCGTATTTGCAGGTACCTACAGTTTCCGCTACGATTGGAAGTGCAACGGTGAGAGCAACTATGACTACATGCGTGTAGCCCTTGCTCCTGCTACGACTCAGTTAGAGGCTTCTACGGCTCTTCTGTCCGGTCTTAACACATCGTCTCTGCCGACAGGCTGGATTGCACTGGATGGCGGTTCGAAACTGAACCTGAGCACCGCATGGGCTGCCAAGGAGGTTTCGATTGAGAATATCGAGCCGGGTATCTACATGGTGGTATTCGCATGGCGTGACGACACGTCTGGCGGAAGCCAGTCACCGGCTGCGGTTGATAATATCCGTATCCTCCATACCGACTTCCCGACCGGAATCGAAGAGGGCAATGCGGGTATCCATACCGATGCGGTTAAGTTCCTCGAGAACGACCATGTATTCATCCGCGTCAACGGCGTTATCTTTGACGCTACGGGACGTCAGGTGAAATAAGTATCAGAGTAGCACTTGATACACATAAAAGTGCTATTTGCTGACGAAACGGAAGGGGCTGCTGTGGCAGCCCTTTCTGTTGTTCTATTTTTGCCGTTTTACCCCAAATGGCTTGCAAAAAGAAGAAAAAATGCGAAAAAACTGTCAAAAACTTGCACAAATAAGATTTTTTTTGTAATTTTGCCGCCCAATTGTGTTTATTTATAGCAAAAGGTATTGAAAAAGATAATACTCATACTATGCACGGCGCTCTGGTGTATGAACGCAAGAGCCTACACGCCTCTCTCCCCCGAGGTGACGAATTTTGTGTCGCTTCACGGTGATGCGGGGTACTCTTCGCTGTTGCATACGATATCCGGCCAGAAGCCTGCCGTGGGTATGAATGCCAACATCGGTTTGGACTACCGCTTGCTGTACAACAGTTTCCTTTTCTCCGTCGGCGTAGAAGGTATGTATGAGCTGAATGCCAACCTGTTGGACGGTCTGGACCGCTCCCTTCAGATGGTAGATACGGAGGGGGACTTGTTTGAAATGCACGTGTTGGTCAATAAGTCCCGTGACCTGACCCACATGGTGAACGTCAATGTCCCGTTGCTGTTCGGTGGCGAGTGGGGGCGGTTCTATTTCCTGGTCGGCCCGAAAGTCTCCCTGAACCTGTATGGCTCCACTTCCTCCTCCGCGCGGGTGACTACTTACGGCGAGTATGACAAATACTACGATGATTTCTACGAGATGCCGAACCACCAGTTTGTCAACGACCAGTACATGAGCAGTGAGAGCATGCCCTTGAAATGGAATTTGAATGTGATGGCGCATCTGGAGATCGGCGGACGGGTCAACCATATGTACAAGCACAAGCAGTTCCGCCTCAATCCGGACAAGGTCCGCATGTTCGTGGCCGGATATGTCGATTTCGGTTTGCTTAATATTCATAGCGGCAGCGAAGGCGGTAACCTGTTCGGATACCGCGAAACGGATCACGGTGTGGAGTTCTATATCCAGCCGCTGCTGTCCAGTTCGCTGGCGGACAACGCGGTATTCCGCAATATGAACATCGGTGTCAAATATACCATCGCATTTGAGTTGCCCAAGCACGGCAAATCCTATATTTATGATTATAACAAATCCGGTCGCACTCCTATCAAACGCGGCGGAAACCAAGGTATAAAGCATTAAGCGCATGAAACGAATCATTTCTATATTGTTAGTGGCTATCGGGATGACGTATGTGGCTCCCTTAGTATCCATCACAGACTCTGCTGTTGCTGCTGCGTATGCGGCGGACGACAAGGCGAAGGCGAAAGCGAAAGCGCAGAAGGAGAAAGAAAAAGCGAAAGCGCAGAAGGAAAAGGAGAAGGCGAAGGCGCAAGCGCAGAAAGCGAAAGAGAAAGCCAAAGCCCAGGCGCAGAAAGATAAAGAGAAGGCCCAGGCTCAAAAGGAGAAGGACAAAGCGAAGGCACAGGCTCAGAAGGAACGGGAGAAGGCCCAGGCGCAGAAAGCGAAGGCAAACGCCAACGCCAAGGCGCAGCAGTCCAAGACGCTGGCCAAGAAGCATGAGCCGGAGCTCTCCGCCGCGGAGGAGAAAGCGCAGTATATGTCCGCTGTCGAGGCTATCGAAAAAGCCAATGCCAAGGCAACCGCTTATAACGAGCGCGATATCGCGCACCGTCTGGGATTCTGGGGACAAGTAGGGTACAGCAACCTCTTCACCTCCGGTATCAGTTACGATAATTCCACCTATGTGCTGCCGGGTAATCCGGTCGGATTCCAAAACAAGGACAACGGTTTTGTAGGCGGCGGTGCCGGTCTGGGCTACCAGCTGCGTTACAAACAATTCCTGATGACCTTGGGTGTCGAGTTCAATTTCTACAACTCATATATGGGTATCGGCAACCAGCCGGACGGTTCGTTCGCCCTGCAGTACGGTATGAATCCGTATCCGATGACGATGACCTATCACTATGACTTCTCCAAGCTGAGCGACAGACTGATTGGCGGTTTTGCCCAGGTTCCGTTGCTGTTCGGTATGGAGCTGAAGAATATTCCGCTCTTCTGGCAGGCCGGTGTGAAAGCCGGTATCGGCGTGATGAGCCGGTCCACACTCACCGGCACTTACACCACCCGGATTGTGGATACCGAGCTCATTGACGGTATGACCGATATGTACAGCCATTCCCTGGTGACAGACGAGGCGGTAAAGGGTGCTTCGACGGATGTGTCATTCGGCCTGAATGTGGCGGCTACGGCGGAAATCGGCGTGAATCTGGACCGATGGGTGAAAGCTACTCCGAAACTGCGTGTGTCGCTCTTTGCCGACTATGGATTCATGAATGTACTGAGTTACAAGGCGGCGAACAACGCCCAGGATATACCTACGCGTATGCTGGAGGATGCCAACCCGCTTAATTTCCCGACGAACTCCGCGTTAGCGACTACGTCGGCGAAGAACGCCAAGGTCAATCCGTTCCTCGTCGGTGCCAAACTGGCGGTATGGTTCGACCTGCCGCGTCACAAGAAACCGATGCGCGATATGCCGAAGAAGCCGCAACCGCGTATGGGCGTCATGCTCAACGACTACGCATCCAACGGCGCCCTGGGCGGCGTGTCTGTCGAGATTACCAATGTGGAGACGGGCAAGAAGATGCAGAAGAGCACCAACCGTCAGGGTCTCCTTCAGGGACGTTTTGCTTCGGGTGAGTACCGTGTATCGGCTACCAAGAACGGATATTATCCTTCGGATACGGTTCTCGTGAACGTGGAGGATTTCACGTTTGATACACTCCGTCTGTCGATGGAGCGTATTCCGGCGCCTATCGTATACACTTTATGTATGAACATATACGACGAGGAGACGCACGAGCCGATAGAGGCGGCTGTCCGTCTGACGTCCACCGCGGATACGGTAGCCTTGTACGCAGCGCAGTCGTCGGATGACGGCTTCATCGAGACGCCGCTGACAGAAGGCGATTATATCGCGCACCTCAATGCCGCAGGGTACATGCCGAAGGACGAGACGATCCATTTCGTACAGGATACCGTCGATATCTACATGCTCCATATCAAGGAGGGTATCAAGGTGAAGATCGAGAACCTCTTCTTCGCTACCAACAAGACCTATATCCTGCCGCAGTCCGAGCAGGCCATGGCTGATCTGGCTACCTTCCTGCTGGAGAACCCGAGCGTGACGATCCATATCACGGGTCACACGGATGCCGTAGGTACGGATGAGGCGAACCAGATATTGTCTGAAGGACGTGCGAACGCCGTACGTGCAGACCTTATCAAACGTGGTGTCGCCGAGGAGCGTATGACGGCGGAAGGTAAGGGCGAGAAAGAGCCGGTTGCCGATAACGATACCGAGGAAGGCCGTCAGCTCAACCGCCGTGTAGAATTCACGATTACCGGAACGGACGGAGAAGACATTGAGCAAATTTATTAATTGGCAAAGGGTCGGAATATCGTAATTACGATATATCGACATGTCGAAAAAAATAATTGATAATGAGGAAACTCCTCACATACATATTATTGGTAGTAAGTCTTACGGCTTGGTCGCAGAATGGAACGTCTGTGGCTACCGCGATGGCATATGAATGCGGTTTTGAGGACACGGATGATTTGTCTCCGTGGAAATTCAATGCCGCAGCTACGCCGAATGCTGGCGACCACTGGATGGTCGGTACGGCGGTGCACAGCACGGGCAAACGTTCGCTTTATATCTCCAAGGACGGAACAGACCCCAATTACGGCAGCAACCGCAATGTGGTGGTGTCCTATCTGCGTTATAAGTTCCCCACTTCTGCCACTTCGCAGCCGTACGACATCAGTTTCGATTGGAAAGGAGAAGGCGATAGCACCACCTCCAAACTCTATGTAATGGCGTGTCCGGAGATTTTGCTGACCACCGCCAACAGTCCCTACAACCTCTCTACGATGGTGACCTTGTCGCCGCTCGGTCATGCGGAACTCTCTACCCAGACCAAAAACCAGTGTCTGGCATTGGGTGCGTCGGGAGAGAAGTTCGTATGCGGCAGCGAGAGCTGGCAAAGTGTATCATTGACCCATAATCTGAGTGTGGCCGGTGCTTACTCCGGTTACACCTATGCCATCCTCTTCGTCTGGGTGAACGACAACGCTTCGGATACCGTTACCCGATCCAGTATCGCCATTGATAATGTGGTGATTAACTCGGCGGCTTTGAAGAAACCGACCAACCTGGACGTCATTCCCCAATGCGAGGACTCGACGATGTTGGTTACCTGGGAGAGCGGCTTGCATGAGTTTGATGTCGAGTACCGCGCCAAGGGCGAGTCTAATTGGCGTCGTTCGAGTGGTTTGATGGAAGGTATGCCCGGCTTCAGTCGTACAGACGGAACGAAGTGTTCGTTTGTCCTGACGCGTATTCTGGAGGGCGGTTACGATGTGCGTGTCCGCGGTAAGGCGGACGGACTGTACACGGGATGGATATATAAGACCAATATCCTCGTCTATTGTCCGGAGAACCACTGTATCAATTATATAGACCTCTATAGTCCGAACGTGGTATGTACCTACGGCGGCAATCCGGAGTATCATGCGGGTGCTACACCCTATGATAACGTAGGTGTGGTCGATGACGGACCGGATCAGGAGACCAGCCGTCATACGCTGCATGTCGATCCGGAAGAACTGGATCCGCGTACTGACAGCCTCTTGCATACCGTGCCGGACGGAGCCCTCGCTTCCGTGCGTCTGGGTAACTGGAAATATGGAGGCGAAGCCGAGGCCATCACCTATGATATCACCGTGGATTCTGCCAGCCAGGGTATTCTGATTGTGAAGTACGCCGTTGTCCTGGAGAACCCGGGCGACTGGCATAAGAAAGAGGAAGAGCCCCGATTCGACTTGATTGTGCTGGACGAGGCGGGGCAGCCGATTGATGAGTTATGCGGACAGGCCCTTTTCTATTATTCCGACGGTGCCAATGGCGGATGGAATATCACAAAGGACAACAATGTGGCATGGAAGGACTGGACCACCGTCGGTCTGAACCTGATGCCGTACCACGGCAGAACCATCAAGGTGCGCTTTATCACCTACGACTGCGGTCAGGGAGGTCACTATGCGTACGCGTATTTCACGGTGGATTGCGCGAACGCGCATATAGAAACCAACAACTGCGGTAATGATGCCAGTATCTCGTGTAAAGCACCGGACGGTTTCAAGTACGAATGGCGTGACGAAACGGGTCTGGTCATAGATTCCGTACAGGAACTGAAGGTGGATGCCGGACGGCATACCTATACCTGTCGTGTCAGCTTCATCGAGCAGCCGGGTTGTTACTTTGAGATCAGCACGGTCTCTGCTCCCCGCTTCCCGGTACCGGATTATACGTTTGAGCGCGTGTACGGAGAATGCCAGAGCAAGTTGAAATTCACCAACACTTCGCATGTGATGACCATGTGGGATGGTGATGAGAACCATACCGCCGAGCCGTGTACGGACTTCCATTGGGAGTTCCGCCATATAGAAACAGAAGAAACGAAAATGACCGATGCGCAGTCGCCTATCTATCTCTGTCCTGAATTGGGAGGTTCGATAGAGGTGAAATATACCTGCTATATCGGCGCGGAGAACTCCTGCGACTCGACTCGTATCGATACGATCATGGTGCCGAACATCATACCTGCCGACACCATATCCCGGCAGACCACGTGTTATAATGCGCCGGTCAAATTCGACGGTAAATGGTTTGATACGGATACCGTTTATAAAGCCGTATTCCCGAGTTTTGCAGGCTGTGATTCAGTCTCCACGCTGTATCTGAAAGTATATCCGGATCCGGGCAATACCTATCGTCATGACTCTATCTGCTCCGATCGTCCGCTGGTCATCAACGGCGTGAAGTACAGTACGCCGATGGATAACGAACTGATCATGCTCAAGACCGTCAATGGATGCGACAGTGCGATCTATCTTACGCTGACGGTGAATGAGCGTATCAACGCGCATGTGGATACATTGTCGTTTGTCTGTGCGGATGACGACCAGATGTATCTCACCTTCGACATTACCGCCGGTATGTATGACAGTCTGGGTATCACCTTCAATACACCGACGCTGCGGGATACCATGATCTACGAGCAGAATCTCACCTCTGTGGCCATCCCGTATCCCGATACCATCACGCCGGGAGTGTACCAGGCGGAGTTGACCTTCTATCAGTTCTGTTGCGGTCAGTATACCCAGATACGTGATGTGGAGATCCGCTACAGGAGTTCGATTGTGGAGCAGAAATGGAATGATGTGCTGACGGTGCTGAGTCCGAAATACAACGGTGGTTTCGAGTTCACGGCTTTCCAATGGTATAAAGACGGACAACCGCTGTTGGGCGAGACGCATTCGTATCTCTACCAGCCGCTGGAGACAAGTTCTGTCTATTATGTGGAACTGACGCGTGCCGACGGTCTGGTGATGACGACCTGTCCTATCCAGCCCGAGTATCACGAGCAGCAGACTCCGTACCCGACCGTTGTAACGGCGGGAAATCATATGCCGGTTTATATGGAGCAGGCGGCGACCATCTGGTATTATACCATGTCCGGTCAGCTCTATAGTACCTTCGGCTTGCCGCAGGGGTATACGACCTTGCCGGTTCCTGAGCAAACAGGAGCATATGTCATCCGTTCCGTGAACGCACAGGGCGAGGCACAGGCTCAAGTAATGATAGTACAGTGATATATACCATACAATGGTAAATGGTAAATGAATAAATGGTAAATGAAGCTATGAAACGATTGATTCAGATAGTGGTAGTTGCTCTGATATTGGCAACTCCTGCGTATGCCGTTAAGAAGTACAAATGTGATTTCGAGACAGAGGCAGCGCGTAACCGTTGGGTAATGAACCCTACTGCGAATCAGAATATATTCAATCAGTTAACCAACAAGTGGTATATTGGTGCGCCGGGTAACAATGATAAATCCGGTCATTACGGATTGTATGTATCTGATGATAACGGTCAGAATGCGCATTATACGAACAAAGGCTGCTGGATAATGGCCTACGATACCATTTCGCTGGATTATCTGCCGTCCGGAAACTATACGCTTAGTTTTGACTATTCCGCGATGGCGAACGTAGCCAGCAACTTCGACGGTTTGTACGTGCTGTGGATTCCGATGATAGAGCCGGGAACGACGGATTCGGTCAAGGTGCTGTGTGTGCCTACCTCATCCGGCGTTATTCCTTCCACCTATGAGAACTACGTGCTGCCCTTGCAACCGACAGCCGGCATGGACTATCTCAACGGAACGGCTACGTGGCGTCAGTGCGCTGTGGAGATCAAGGGAAAGAAATGCGACGGTACACCGCATTACCTGGCCTTCGTATGGGCCAATGGCGGTAACCAGGCTCAACAGCCGGGTGGTATGATTGACAATATCGAGATTACCAATGATATGCCGTGTACGGCTCCGACGAATCTGATAGTAACGCCGAACGGTACTACGGTTCAGCTGTCGTGGACGGGCAATGGAACGGCAACGAGTTATGAGGTGAGTGCCTATTCCTACGAGACGAGTACCTGGAGCGGTCCGAAAATCGTAAACGGCACCCAGACGCAGTTCACCGGTCTGCCCATCGGTCAGACGGACTTCATCGTACGTGCCATCTGTGACGACGATGTATATAGTCTGAAGACCATTGTCTCCAAACTCATCTATTATCCGGACCAGATGTGTGTGGATTATCTGAACTTGACGAATGCCAAGTGCTATATTGACAATTCGTCTCCCCAGAATACCCTTACATTCAATGACTTCCGTCAGGTGGCGGCGCAAGACTTCGGTCCTGCGAATATCAACAGCCGCCATGTGGTGCACTTCGACCGTCAGGAGACGGAACCGCGTACCGGAGGTTTGGCGAAAACGATTCCGGATGGCGAGTTGGCGTCTATCCGTCTGGGTAACTGGGATGCGGACAACCATGCAGAGCGGATTGAGTTCTCCTTCGATGTGGATACCATCAATTATCCGGTGCTGCTGCTCAAGTATCTGCCTATTCTGGAGGCGCCGGGACACGACGACCACGAGAATCCCCGTTTCAAACTCGATATCCTGATTAACGGACAGTCCATCGGTGAGTGCGGTCAGGCGGACTTCAACTGTAATGATGTCTATCGTAACGGACAGTTGTTGCCGGGTGCTGCAGCGCAAGGCTGGCATCTGACCAAGAGTTCGGTTTCACAGACCTCTGCCGATATCGTCTGGAAAGAGTGGACGACGGTCGGTGTGAACCTCAAGAAGCCGGAGTATCAGGGTAAGAAACTGACGGTGCGTCTGACGACGCACGACTGTACGTTCTCCGCCCACTGCGGATATGCGTATTTCACGCTCGGTTGCTCCGACGGTAAATTGAAAGGAATGAAGTGCGGCGCTATCAACCCGGACTTCATAGCTCCGGATGGTTTCAACTACCGCTGGGCATATGCCTATAACGAGAAATACCGTCGTAAAGACGGTTCTTTGCCGCAGCAGTATGTCTTAGGCCGCGACCAGCTCTACAATGCCGGTTATCATAACGACAGCCTCTATGTAGTGGACTGTATGTTCGTACAGGACAGTTCGTGCTTCTTCTCCCTCTATGCTTCGACGCTGGCTACCAACCCGATTCCGGTCATGAAGAAACCGCGTGTGACCAGAAATTGTGCGGAAGGCAAATATACCGTTTCGTTGGACGGTTCCCGTTCCTGGGTACAGGAGATAGACCACGTGAAAGACGAGACGAAGGTTAGTAAAGCCTATCATATCGAGCACTATGAATGGAATATAGAAGGACTGCCGGGAGGATGGTCGGATGAGCCGACGGCGACATTTGACATCCCTGCCATAGGAGGTTCCTATCCCATCAGTCTGCGGACGACCTGCGGTACTTGCGATTCGACCATTTATTATCAGCTCAACCTGGATAGCCTGGGAGCTACACGTGATACGGTGACGTATGTATTGTGCGACAGTACGCGCAAAGGGGAGGGATTCATATGGTCCGAGAGACCGGATACCGTCTATCGTACGTATGTGACGGATTCGGTGGTGCTCTTTAATGCCGAGACTTCCTGCGACAGTATCATCTATCTGACGCTGAACGAGCCGAAACGTCTGTTCCTGGATACGGTGGTATTCCCGGAGAGCCTGCCGTTTGAGTTCATGGGGCATCGCTATAACGCCACGACGGTGGATACGGTGCTGGCATGGAATCTCAACTGTGACCTGACTTATGTACTGAATCTGGAGGTATATGAATCGCTGTTGGCGTCGATGCCTGATAGCGCATTCGTGTTATGCGAAGGCGATCCGGTATTGTCGTTGGTATATGATATCCGGCGCGGACGGAGTCGCAGGTATTCCTATACATTCGATGACCCGGCTCTGCCGTCTAGCACGCCCGTGGGAGATATACAGAAGAAAGGTCAGTATACGGTTGATGTGCCGCTGAGTCCGACCTTGTATCCGAATGTTTATACGGGTTCGCTCTTGCTGGAAGACTCGCTGCCGGAATGTAATGTGACCATACCGTTTGTGGTGACGGTGAACTACTCATCCGCGGTGATTGCACAACGCTGGAATGATGTATTGGCTATCAAGAATCCCGAGTATAACGGAGGATATGTGTTTGACTCCGTACAGTGGTATGTGAGCGGACAGCCTATTGAAGGCGCTACCGAGTTTAACTACTATGCCGGCGTGGGTAACCAACTCCGTATGGGCGAAGAATACACGGCCTTGCTGACGCGTAATGACGGTGTGAAACTGTTCACCTGTGTCTACATCCCGACGGCTGTTCCGGCTGAATATACCGACATGCCTTCGCTCGTGGCTCCGTCATCTCCGATGGCTGCCAGAGGAAAAGGTACTGCCAGCTGGTATGATATGCTGGGTCGTATCCATCATTCCGATGCGTACGACAACTCGGATATCTTCGCTCCCGCTACGGCCGGTTATTACCTCCTGGTACTGCAGTCTGCCGAGACAAGAACGATCCATCATGTGATGGTTCGCTAAAGACAGAACCAATGGGTCCGTCATAGAAAAAACGCCTTACCGGGCGTTTTTTCTTGTATGTTCCGAATATTTTTTATTTTGAAAACAAAAATAATTATTTTTGCCAAGAAATTTGTACAATTAAAAATTTTGTTGTAACTTTGCACCCAAATCGTAAATGGCAAATCGTTAAATTGTAAATAGAGTTATGATACTTGACAAATTAGAGAATGCGGACTGGTACTATGACAGCGTGCCGGGATTGAAAGAATTCATGAAGTTTTACAACGACAATGACCTGGAGGAGATGCCGGCGTGCAAGATTTATCTGGACGGCAAGGACCTCTTTGTCAATATCCTTGATTTCAAAGGGAAGGAGGAATCCAAATGCCGTATGGAGGCGCATAAGGACTATCTGGATATCCAGATTCCGCTGGGTGACGATGAGGTTATGGGCTGGAAGGCACAGGTGGATTGTCAGGATGTGACGCAGGAGTATGACGAAGGCAAGGATGTGGAGTTCTATGGCGATGAGGCAACGGCCAAGTTCACGGTTCCTGCCGGACATTTCGCGGTGTTCTTCCCGTCGGATGCGCACCAGCCGGGTATCGCGCCGGGCAAGGAATACCGCAAGTTAATTGTTAAAGCACGCGTTAACCAATAAATCATAAATCTTAAATCTTAAATCATAAATCATACAGATACTATGGCATGTAAAAAGGCAAAGGCTGAAGAGCCGAAACATTTGAAGATTGTTGAGCGTGATCCGTATCTGCAACCGTACGAAGGTGCGCTGCAGGGACGCTATGACTATGCCGTCAACAAAGAGAAAGAACTGACCGGCGGTCAGCCGCTGGCGGAGTGGGCAACCGGATACCTGTATTTCGGTCTGCACCATGTAAAGCCGTCAGCCGTCAGCCAGGTCAGACCTGCGTCAGAGAGTTATTGGGTGATGCGTGAGTGGGCGCCGAACGCCACGGCAATTTATATCAAGGGTGATATGAATAACTGGCAGAAGGATGAGAACTACCGTCTGCAGCCGATTGGTAACGGTGTATGGGAAGCCAGATTGCCGGAAGATGCCATCAAGCACGAGCAGCTGTACAAACTCCTCGTCGAGTGGAACGGCGGTTACGGAGAGCGTATTCCTTCTTACGTGCGACGTGTCGTGCAGGACGAGCAGACGAAGATCTTCTCCGCACAGGTTTGGGATGAACCGGAGTATGAGTGGAAGCACCGCAACTCCGCGAAAGTGAAGAAAGTGGGCAAAGACGGTCTGTTCATCTATGAGTGCCATATCGGTATGAGTTCCAAGGAAGAGAAAGTGAACAGCTATGAGGAGTTCCGTCGTGACGTGCTGCCGCGTATTGCCGGACTGGGCTATAACTGCGTGCAGATCATGGCAATCCAGGAGCACCCCTACTACGGTTCGTTCGGATACCATGTGTCCAACTTCTTTGCTGCCAGCAGCCGTTTCGGTACGCCGAATGAGTTGAAGGCGCTGATTGACGATGCGCACGGCCGGGGAATGAAGGTCATCATGGACCTCGTGCACAGCCATGCTGTCAAGAATGAGTTGGAAGGTCTCGGTAACTTCGACGGAACAGGCTACCAGTATTTCCACGACGGCGGTCGTCGAGAGCACCCGGCATGGGACAGTCTGTGCTTCAACTACGGCAAGAACGAAGTGCTGCATTTCCTGTTGTCGAACTGCAAGTTCTGGCTCGATGAATATGATTTTGACGGTTATCGTTTCGACGGCGTGACCAGTATGATTTATCGCAGTCACGGTTTGGGCGAAGACTTCAACGGTTATCCGAGTTACTTCAACGGAAATGAGGACGGCGATGCGCTGATGTACCTGACCTTGGCGAACAAGGTGATTCATGAGGTGAAACCGGACGGTATCTCGATTGCAGAGGAGATGAGCGGTATGCCGGGTCTGGCTTGCCCGATAGCCGACGGCGGCGTAGGATTTGACTACCGCCTGGCGATGGGTATTCCTGATTTCTGGATCAAGTATATCAAGGAAGTGAAGGATGAGGACTGGAAAGCCGGACATATCTACTACGAGATGACCAACCGCCGCGAGGATGAGAAGACCATCAGTTATGCGGAGAGCCATGACCAGGCGCTGGTAGGCGACAAGACGATTATCTTCCGTCTCATCGACGCCGACATGTACTGGCATTTCGAGCACGGCCATTCGACCTATATGGTGGACCGCGGTATCGCGCTACATAAGATGATCCGTCTCATCACGGCTTCGACCATCAACGGCGGATACCTGAACTTCATGGGTAACGAGTTCGGCCATCCGGAGTGGATCGATTTCCCGCGTGAGGGGAACGGCTGGAGCTGCAAGTACGCCCGTCGTCAGTGGGACCTCGTGGATAACCCCAATTATTTCTTCGCGGACCTCAACCGTTTCGACGAGGCGATGATCCAGTTGCTCCGCAAGCATCTCATCACCCAGAACCCGACGGCGGAAGAGAAGAAATACAATGTCGGCAAACATCTGCCTTGGGTCATGAAATGGGCGGACAACGAGGGTGATCAGGTAGTGGCCTACTCGCGTGGCGACCTGCTGTTCATCTTCAACTGGAACGGACAGAAATCGTTCTCCGACTACGGAATCCTCGTGCCGGAAGGCAAGTACCGTGTGGTGCTGAACACCGATGCGAAGGAGTTCGCCGGCTTCGGACTGAGCGATGACTCCGTGGAGCATTTCACCCAATACGACCCGCTCTATGAGAAGGACGGCAAGGGATGGCTCAAGATGTACCTGCCGGCACGCAGCGCAGTGGTGCTCAAAAAGTCCTAATCCCGTAATTCCGTAATAACGTAATTCCGTAATCTCGAAAAAATAATACAGAAAACAATGAAAAAGATTCTATTTATCATAGCTGCAGCGTTGATGGTGATCGGCTGTCAGCAGAAAAATGCAAAAGTGGATGTCAAAGCCGAGAGTGAACGTCTGTTTGCCAACTTGGAGGCTGCTTATGACCCCGAACTGACGACGGATGAGTTGGGGTATATGGTGGAGCAGACGATGGATTCGGTCTATATGCTTTTGAAAGCCAACATGGGCGCTCCGTATTCGGATTCCCTTTTCTTGGACGTGTATAACTATCTCACAGTGGAGCAGCAGGACGAGTTAATGGCTGTCATGCCGGAGGAGATGAAACAATCAGAGGTAATGGCACCACTGTTTAAGGCGCTTCAGGCTAAGAACGCGACTGCGCCGGGGAAGCCGTATATCGACTTCACGGCGTTGACTCCGAATGGCGAAGAGATTTCCCTGAGCGACCTGGTAGGCAAAACGGACTATGTGCTCGTGGATTTCTGGGCAAGCTGGTGCGGTCCGTGCCGCCGTCTGATTCCGGTGCTCAAGGAGATGTATATGAGTCACCCCAAAGGACATCTTCAGATTTTCAGCTGCTCGTTAGACCAAGACGAGGCGGCATGGCGCAAAGCGCTGGATGAGGAGCAGATGCCTTGGATACAGGTCCGCGAGGACGATGAGCATGGGGGCGCGGGTTTATACGGTGTACAATTCATACCGCATACCGTTCTCATTGACAAGGAAGGTAATATCGTGGGTACCAACCTGGATGAGGCTGAACTGGAGACAATCCTCCTCGGCGAATAAATCATAAATCATAAATTTGAATTCATAAATCATAAATCATAAATCATAAATTTGAATTCATAAATCATAAATCATAAATGAGAGTAATCATCGAACCTTCGTATGACCTGCTGAGCCAGTGGGCTGCGAATTATGTGGCAAAACGAATCAATGAGTTTGATCCGAAAGAGAGTAAGCCGTTCGTGTTGGGTCTGCCTACCGGCAGTTCGCCTCTGGGTATGTATAAGGAACTCATCAAACTGAATAAAGCCGGTAAGGTGTCGTTCCGTAACGTAGTCACCTTCAACATGGATGAGTACGTCAACCTGCCGGAAGAGCACCCTGAGAGTTATCACAGCTTTATGTGGAATAATTTCTTCAGCCATATCGACATCCGCAAGGAGAATGTCAATATTCTGAACGGCAATGCGGCTGACCTTGCTGCCGAGTGTGCGCGCTATGAGGAGAAAATCAAGAACATCGGCGGTATCCATCTGTTCTTAGGCGGTATCGGTCCGGACGGACATATCGCGTTCAATGAACCGGGTTCGTCCCTCACCAGCCGTACGCGTAAGAAAGAATTGACGACCGACACCATTATCGCCAACAGCCGTTTCTTCGACAACGATGTGAACAAAGTGCCGAAGACCGCCCTCACCGTAGGTGTAGGTACCGTCATGGACGCGAAAGAAGTGCTCATCATGGTGAACGGTCATAACAAGGCGCGTGCGTTGCAGCATGCTATCGAGGAGCCGATCAGCCATATGTGGACTGTTTCCATGCTCCAGATGCACCAGCACGGTATCATCGTCTGCGACGAGGCTGCCTGCGAGGAGCTCAAGCTCGGCACATTCAAGTACTTCAAAGACATCGAGAAGAACAACCTCGACCCGAAGACGCTGCTCTAAATGAGTAAATGAGAAAATAAGAAAATGCTAGAAATCTATAATTCATTAAGTCGTTACAAAGAGACATTCAAACCCCTGCACGAGGGGCACGTAGGCATGTACGTCTGCGGTCCTACCGTGTACGGCGATGCCCATCTGGGACATGCCCGCCCGGCCATCACCTTCGATCTGTTGTATCGCTATCTGATGCACCTGGGTTATAAGGTGCGCTATGTGCGGAACATCACCGATGTGGGACACCTGGAGCATGATGCCGATGAAGGGGAAGACAAGATAGCCAAGAAAGCGCGTCTGGAGCAGCTGGAGCCGATGGAAGTGGTGCAGTTCTACACCAACCGCTACCATCGCGACATGGCTGCGCTCAATGTGCTGCCGCCGTCTATCGAACCTCATGCATCGGGACATATCATCGAGCAGATTGCCTTCGTGCAGAGGATTCTGGACAAGGGCTATGCCTATGTGTCCAACGGTTCGGTTTATATGGACGTGGAGAAATACGCGAAGGATTTTCCGTACGGTAAGTTAAGCGGCAGAAACCTCAACGATATCGTCACCGAGACACGCGAGTTGGACGGACAGGACGAGAAGAAGCACAGTTATGACTTCGCGTTGTGGAAGAAAGCCGCACCCGAGCATATCATGCACTGGCCGAGTCCGTGGTCCGAAGGTTTCCCCGGATGGCATATGGAGTGCTCTACGATGGGTACCAAGTACCTCGGTGAGCAGTTCGACATCCACGGAGGCGGTCTGGACCTCATCTTCCCGCATCATGAGGCGGAGATAGCACAGTCTTGTGCGGCGCTCGGTCACGAGACCGTGCATTACTGGATGCACAATAACATGATCACCATCGCCGGCAAGAAGATGGGTAAGAGTTACAATAACTTCATCACGCTCGAGCAGTTCTTCAGCGGCAATCATCCGCTGTTGAGCAAGCCCTTCGGACCGATGGTCATCCGTTTCTTCATCTTGCAGGCCCACTATCGCTCGACCGTTGATTTCTCGTCAGAAGCGCTTGAAGCAGCCGAGAAAGGTCTCCAGCGCATGCAGGAAGCCTATGCACGTCTGCTGAAGATCAAGCCTTCAGCCGTCAGCTCTCAGCCGTTAGACGATCTGCGTAAGCGTTGCCGGGAGGCGATGGATGATGATCTGAACAGTCCGTTCGTCATCGCGGCGCTCTTCGATAGCGCGCGCGTGATTAATACGGTGTGGGACGGCAAGGGTACTATCAGCGAAGCGGATCTGAATGAACTCCGTGAGGTATGGAAGACCTATGCCATCGACATCCTCGGCCTCCGTCTTGAAGAAGAAGGCTCTTCCCTTCAGGGAGGAGATGGAGGCAGGCTAACCGCTTTCCACGGCGCCATCGACCTGCTGCTCGGCATCCGTCTCCAGGCGAAACAGAACAAGGACTGGGCAACGTCTGACAAGATTCGTAATGAACTGACCGCTCTCGGTTTCCAGATCAAAGACACCAAAGACGGCTTCGAATGGAGCATATGAGAGGAGAAAGGACAATGGTGAAAGGACTAAGGACTTATTTGTATCTGCTGATGCACGTAAGTCTTTATTCCTTATTCGTTATTCCTTTCGTCTCTTGTCATCATCAGACACAAGAGAAGGCAGTCGTCGAAGACAACCTCGTCTGTTATCCCGGACGGACCTTCAGCTATGCACAGAAGTTTAATGACTTGCAGGAC
>Ga0310690_10000610_pt1 | contig 73554 bp, 78 predicted proteins | sample AusTroGonzalo_MG_2_FD_207661 | JGI IMG/M metagenome (GOLD analysis project Ga0310690, IMG submission 207661) | Bovine rumen microbial communities from tropical cattle in Woodstock, Queensland, Australia - Gonzalo_04 (v2) (version 2) | ecosystem: Host-associated > Mammals > Digestive system >...
TAAAACATCTTGTTGATGATAAACAAGTAATAAATTTAAGAGATGATCGCAAAGGGATTTTTGCAGAACATGTAGCGTCGCAACAAAGAAAATATACTTATGACGAGAAAAATCTTAATTCTGCTTGTGATACCTTAGAGTTTTGTTTGGAAAAGTCTAGTTTTGATGCACGTAATAATGCAGATATACTTTATGAAATTATACAGGGCTTAGATCATGGTTTTTCAGACCATAAAGGTTTTCCTTTTGAATATCTAAAATGTGCTAGAGCCAATGGGTTAAATTTTAAATTAAAGGATGGAAACAATCCCCTTGATTATTTAACTCCGGCACACAATCTTGGACCACAGGAATATAAATGGTTAATAGCAGAAATAAAGAGAGATTTGCGAGATGTGGATTTTACAAATTCTCTGAAAAAATTTTGCGGTGATGATTACATATATGGTTCACCTGCACGAGAATACGAAGAAGACGTTAGTATAATTCAAGAATTCTTAAATGCTGGTGCAGAAATAACAGACAAAACAATAAAGGCTGCAAAAGAATATGAAAGAATAGACAAAAAGTCATGTGGAAATGGTTTCAGGTGTTCTCGTAAATTTGACGCAGTTTGTTCTTTTGTCCCAGAAAACAAAATGTGTGCAGAACAAATAGAAGAAGTGTCAGAAAAACGAAACAAGTATCAGGAAGTAGATGATAAGATCAAAGGTAGAGAGCAATCATTGCCAAATCGTATGTTGGGGGCGGCGGCGATTGGTGCCACTGGCATTGGTGGTATGATGGTGGCAAGTGCGCTTACTGAACAGCATGCCGATGAAGATTCCGAGCGCGATATGGCGGCATTCTTAAATACTTTGCGTTGCGAATATGGTGATTCTAAAAGTGTACGTGGTGGCACAACAAATGTTGAATTGCCGGGTGGAAATGAACTGATTAATTTATATGCGCAATATGCCACATTGGCAAACGATCTGAAAATCCGTAAAGAAGCATTGGGCATAAAGCCCGGTATTGAATCAGATGTTGTTATCGATAAATCAACAACTGGATTATATGACGATGTGGGGACGGGTGTTGTTGGTGGTGTATATGCTTCAATTGCGCGTGCGTTACAAGACCCCAATGGTGAAGACGCAAAAAAGTGGAACTTACAAAAATCAGAAACAGGGGATAGTTTGGAAACTGGCACAATTTTGACGGGGACTGGTGCGATTGGTGGTGCGGTTGGTAACGTTATGATAAACGGCTGGGACGGCAAAGGGGACAAAAAAGAAGAAAAAGATAAATAAAATGGATTGTCACACTTTGTTCGCAATGACAATTTTACTTATTATTTAATATCCACACACGGATTGCAGAGGATAGGTTAGTGCCCGGTTTGCGTGCGGAATCTATTTTATTTATTATAGACGCAACTGAAACCTTATCATGTTTTGCGATTTTGTTTAATGCATCAATAAACTCTTCTTCCAGTGAAATACTGGTTTGATGTCCCGATAAAGATACAGATATTTTTTTCATATCAGAATTTTCCCGCAATTAAACAATCATACATTGCGCGATATGGATCGTCATATTTTCGCAGTATGCGCAGATTCAAGTTATCCAGCATATAGAACGTTCCAAATGCGTCAAATGCAAACCAAAATAAATCGTTGCGACCAAATACTGTCTTGCCACGCAATGCGGGTATGTTGCCCAACGGCATATTTATATCCATAATGGACGGTATCGGAAAACGTGCATCACGCGGAATCTCGATCGGGGAAAAGATATAGCCATTACCAATGTTTATTGCCGATGCAAAACGGTACAGTTCGATTAAAACCGCCGGAAACATTGCACATCGCCGCGATTGTAATGCGTTGTTGGAAAGTTCAATATCGCGCTTGGTCGCCGGAGGATAAATTATCGCGCCACGTGATTTTAATGAAGATAAAAATTCAGTTGTTGTCATTTTTACTCCATTCCGTGTGATGTTGAAATTTGTGCGGCTAATTGACTAAAGCGGTCTTCGGTTGCATTACCGCCATCACCGCTGTTGCCCATATTGGCAGGAATATAAATCTTTTTTGCCGGGTTTGGTAACCAGACTGATTCATTGCCAGCTTGTTCAATTATAAAGCGGTCCATGTTGTGTGAATGTGGAAATGTCATACACATAAACAGATTATCAATTTCCAACTTGCCACCCCAGACAAGTGGCACACGAAAACGCACCGACAGATTTTCGGGCATACGCCGTCCCATGACCAAGTCGATAAAATCTTGCTGGGGCAGGTTCATAAAAGCAAGTTCTTGGATTGAATCGGTCAGTGTTGTTGTGAATTGGCGGACCAATTCATGATACTTTTGGAACCAATCGGGTGCAACGGGGTGTGGTTTTGGGTATATCTGTTCCAGGGGCAAATCGTCCATTCGTAATTCGGCAATTCTTTTTTCTGCGGCGTCCTGGCTTAACTGCATCAGATTTTTCCTATGTAATCAATAACCGTTCCGATATATGCGGAATAGGCGTCAAAGTTTTCAGCATCGTCATCAGACAATGTATTTGGGTGTGCCATTATGTATGTGCGCAATTCATCAACCGTTGCAAATTGTAATATTGATGGTTCGCTGTTTTCCGATGCATCAGGCGCACCAATGATAAACGCGTTCATGTTTATTTCGATGTCTTCCAGTGTGTCCATAAAAACACCGCGCATTGTGTCGATCGCCACTTTCATATCGGACGTTTTTACGCCGGTTGCACCAAGCCATAAAACCTCATCAGTGCCAATGGCGATAACAGATGTTTGCATGTTTTTAATACGGGGCGAACCCTTGTACACAAAGCCGGCCGATGTGAAGATTTCATGTATATCGGCATATTCTGTTTCGGGGTCAATTTTTGCCGCGGGCGTGGTGGACGACAATGGTACACGTGGCGCGGGCGCACGCGTTATCGTCGCCGTTGGAATATTTAACCGTGGCGGACGAATAAGTCCGCTTGCTGTTGGGGTAGTAGCCACTTGGGGGGTGGGTGTCACAGCTTCTTCTTTTACTATGGGTTGTTCAGCAACCGGTGCCACTTGAATCGGTGTCTGGACAACGGGTACAGTTTGTTTTTGATTGTTTGTATTATCAACAACCGGCAAAACTATTTTGCGACGATGTGGTTGTAACAATATGTAAAGTCCCAATACGGCAATCGCCAATACGACAACAATGGATACATAGAAAGATGTTGCAACTGGACGGTCGGATGCCTGCATATATGCAAGATATTGCCAGTGTTGTGCAACAAAGATGTTAAAACCATAGCGTATGTTAAACCAAAAACTTGCCCCCAAGGTCACAAGCAGTAACCATAACAGGCTAATTAAAATATAATTCAATCTGTTTTTCATTTCGCTTTAATTGTATCATATTTATGGTAAAGTAAAAAGCATAATGATTGAAGATAAGACAATTTTTGATGAAATAAAAAACAATATCAGTCTGATGTGTCGTGACGGCTGTGTCGGTGCCGATTTGGCTGCTGTAATCGGTATGGCTATTGAATACAAAGTGAAATCTGTATGTGTTGCGCCGAATCGGGTAGGTGAGGTCTGGCCGTGGCTTGAAAATTCGCATATTAAAATAATTTCGCGGTTTTATATAAACGGCACAATAAATGATGATTTTATGTCCAATTTGTCTGAACAAATAAGCATGTCTTTTCGTGATGGGGCAGATGGTGCGATTGTTTTTATGAAACAATGTGATTTACAAAAGTTTGTTAATGAAATCGCTGGTGTGCGTGAAAGTTTATTCTTTAACAAATCGTTCGGGGTCGCACTTTGTGTTGATGATATAGATGTGTTTGATTGGGAAAGTGTATTTGATATGTTGGCAACAATGCGTGCCGATTCTTTGACTTTGTTTTTGGAAAACGATACGGGTGATAAATCTGATTTTGTTGGTCGTATTTTTGCAATGTTAAATGCATCACGTAGTAATTGGTCGGGCGTCGTAGACTTCGCTTTGGGACAAAATATTTTACGTATCGACCAGGTGTTTCGTTTGATTCAACAAATCAAACCAGATACTATTTCTGAAACTGAATTTTTTATAGATAATGATAATGTATAAAATGATGTATACGGCGGAAACGTGCATATAGCACGTTTTTTATTTTTCAATAATTATGTATTTTGGCGCAACTGTTCCTGCTTTGTTTTTTTCTTGGTAACGTGTATGTATGGTTTTCATATCTGGAGTTGAATATTTGAGTTTAGTTGTTTTGATTTGTTGACATATCCAGTCGAAATATTCCCAATGATCCGTGCCAATAATAATTTGACCCGCGGGCGATAAATGCCCAGCCAATGTTGCTATAAATTCAGCGGACAATAAACGGCGTTTTTCGTGTCGTGCCTTTGGCCATGGGTCTGGATGCAAAATCCAAATCTGTGAAAAAAGCGAATCGGTTTCGCGCAAATAATCACGAACATCGTCCGGCCAAATATAGATGTTTTTATATTCGGGTAATATTTCATTTGTTTTTTCATCACATATCGCAGAAAGCAGGGCAGCAACCCCATTTGCAAATGGTTCGGCACCAATAATGATCGATTCGGTGTGGGTAATGGCCAAATTGCGCACGTGTTCGCCATTGCCAAACCCGATTTCCAAAATTAAATTCCCGGCCTTTTTGATGTTTTTTGGCAAAATTGCCGGCAAAACATTGTTCATCAGCCACACTTTTCGTGTGGATAATTTCTTGCCGTGGCGCCGGCCAAAAGTTCGTATTTCTTGATTTTGCATATATTTAGTATAAAATCACAATAATCGAAAAACAAGGGTGATTATTATGGCCGATATGCCAAAACAAATAAAAGTTCGTGGTTTTGTATTACGTCCTATTGTGGCGACTTTTGATAATGCAACAACCATATACGATATATTTGCCAGTGATATGAAAAATTTGCGGTTCTGGATGCCAAATGGTGATTTCAAAGATGCAACCGAGGTTTTTATGAACTTGAAACGTCGGGAAAAAAGCACACGGCAATACATGTATGGCATATACAAGGGTAAGGAATTGCTTGGTGAAATAGGACTTCCAGATTCTTGGCCCCAAAACAAATATGGTTGTGTTGGCTATTGGTTGAAAAAGTCTGCACGTGGTGCGGGTATAATAAACAAGTTATTACCAACAATTGAAGATATTGCTTTTGAAAACCTGGATATAAATAAATTGAAATTGACTTGTAATACTAAAAACATTGCTTCGCGTAAGATTGCTGAAAAGAATGGCTATACACTTGATGGCATTATGCGTGCCGATCGTGTATGGCCAGATGGTTCGGTTCATGACAGTTGTGAATATTCTAAATTAAGATCAGAATGGGCAAAAGGAAGATAAGATGCGTAATGGTTTAGACAAAGATTTAATTGCACGTGTATTGGGCGCGGCGCCGAAATATACTATTGCGGAACTGGAGTCAAAGTTTCCGCCACGTGATTTGCCAGAGGGTGCGTTCGTGACCCGTTTTGCACCAAGTCCCACGGGATTAATGCATTTGGGCGGTTTGTATGGAGCATTGATTGATTGTAAGTTGGCACAACAGTCGGACGGGGTATTTATGTTGCGTATCGAAGATACCGATACAAAACGCGAAGTTGCAGATGCGGTTAAAGTGATTGTCGATTCTATGAATCATTTTGGATTGAAATATAACAACGATGAAAAATATGGCCCATATTACCAATCGCAACGTAAAGATATTTATCATTCGGTGGTTGCAGATTTGTTGGCACGCGGTTTGGCATATCCATGCTTTTTGACTGCGGAAGAGATGGAAGAAATTCGCAATCGTCAAACTGCGGCGGGCTTTGCAACCGGTATTTATGGCGAATTTGCACGTGATCGTGATTTGACGGCCGATGAAATTATTGCGCATTTGGATAATGGCGAAGTTCCATCAATTCGTTTGTATTCAAACGGAAATCCAAACCAACGTATTTTCTGTAAAGATGCTGTGCGTGGTTCAATCGGTTTTCCAGAAAATAATGAAGATATTGTTTTGATTAAATCAAATGATGGATTGCCGACGTATCACTTTGCGCATTTGTGTGATGACCACTTTATGCGGACAACACATGTTATTCGTGGTGAAGAATGGTTGCCGTCATTGCCGCTGCATACACAACTTTTTCGTATGATGGAATGGACACCACCAATGTATATTCATACATCAACGATTGACAAGATCGATGACGAAACAGGCAAACAAAGAAAGTTATCAAAACGTAAAGATCCAGAGGCAAACGTTGCGTTCTTTTTACAGGACGGTTGGCCGACAATGGCTGTGTTGGAATACCTGGGAAATATCGCGGCATCGGGATATGAAGAAGCCAAGTTAAAGGGTGCTGTAAAGTCTATTTGGGAATACCAAATTAAACCAAAGAAAATACCAATGTCGGGCGCACTGTTTGATATGAAAAAATTGGAATGGTGGGCCAAAGAATATATCGGCGCAATGTCGGTTGCGGACTTGGTTAGTGCTGTCACAAATTGGGCAAACGAATATGGCACCGATGATAACAAGATGCAGGTGGCGGACGCGAAATATTTAGCGGGTGTGTTGGGCATTGAACGCGATAATCCAAAACGTGTACGTAAAGATTTTGTTACGTGGAAACAGACGTTGGAAAATGTTGCGTTTTTCTGGGATAAACTTTTTGTGCCAGCGACCGATTACGAATATAATCGCGATGTATTAAAAGCGTTTTTGGAAACGTATAATCCAGATGATGATAAAGACACGTGGTGGAATAAAATTGTAGCGATTGCGGAAAAGACGGGTATTAAAAATGGTGATGTTGCGATGAACCTGCGTGTTGCATTGGCGGGTCGCACAAATACACCAGATCTGTATTCCATTATGACGGTCATGGGGGGTGACATGGTGAAAGAAAGGATAGGGAGAGTGTTAAATGGTTAAATCAAAATCTGCGGTGCGTAAAAGATTGCGCGAGGTTAAATGCGATTCGCATGCGTGTAAAGTGTTAAAGGCGTTGCGGGCGACCGGACTTTTTCGTTGGGAACGTAAATCAACACGTGGCGAAGAAGCATTAAACGTTTTAACACATGGTATTGGAATTGGGTTAGCGATTGCCGGACTTGTGTTATTGGTTGTCTATGCCGCGATTGCGGGTGATGCATGGGCGGTTGTATCGTGTGCGATTTTTGGTGCGACAATGATCGCGCTGTATTTGGGTTCAACAATGTGCCATGCGTTGATTGGTAAAAAGGGCGAATGTTTTTTTGAGGTTTGGGATAACATTGCCATCTATGCGTTGATTGCCGGCACATACACGCCGTTTATGTTGGTAAATTGTCGTGGGGTAGTGGGGTGGAGTGTGTTTGGATTTTTATGGGCGATAACAATACTGGGGGCGATTATTAAAATTCGCAATCCACACCAACAGCCCAAGGGTACGGTTGCATTATATTTGGCGATGGGTTGGACATTGTTGCTTATATTACCCGATATGATACGTCATATATCCCCACGTGGTTTGTGGTTTATTTTGGCGGGCGGTTTGTCATATTCAATTGGTGTCATATTCTATGTGTGGCGGCGATTAAAGTTCAGCCATATGATTTGGCATCTTTTTGTTATTGCGGGAAGTGTATGCTTCTTTTTCGCAGTTCTGTATGGTTCTATCATAGATTACCCGATGATTGCGGGTTAAAGTTAAAACCGCCAAAACGGCGGTTTTTTCTTTACTTTTTGGGAAAAAGTGAATATAATTAAGGCACTATGTTTATGAAATTGTTCTTTTTCACAACAACTACAACAACCCCTGCGGGGGTGTAATTTCTAATTGCGCTTTTTTATGCGCGCGCTATAATCAAAAAACAATAAATTAAACAAAACAATATATAACTAAAGAAGGTACTTATTATGTCTTATCCAATTGAAACGGTTCGGCATTCGTTGGCACACGTTATGGCGGCAGCGGTGCAAAAGTTATTTCCAGATGTTAAGTTTGCTGGGGGTCCGGCGATTGAAAACGGATTTTACTATGACTTTGATACCGAACACAGATTTTCTGAAGAGGACTTTGCGAAAATCGAAAAGGAAATGCGCGAACTGATTAAATCAAATGGTCGTTTCGAACAGCGGTTTGTAAGCCTGGACGAAGCCAAAGGGTTGTTCAAGTTCCAGCCATATAAAATGGAATGGTTAAATGAATATGATGCCGCGGGTGAACAGTTGTCTGTTTATACTTTCCGCGACTTTACCGATTTGTGCCGCGGTCCGCACGTGGAATCAAGTAAAGATTTACCACGCGATTCTTTCAAGATTCGTACCGTTGCCGGTGCATACTGGAAGGGCGATGCGAAAAACAAAATGTTGCAACGTATCTATGTTGATGCGTTTTTAACCAAGGAAGATTTGGACCTATTCTTGAAGATGCAGGAAGAGGCCGCCGCGCGTGATAATCGCAAACTTGGTAAAGATATGGACTTGTTCCATTTCGAACCAGAATATGCGCCGGGTGCAGTGTTTTGGCACAACAACGGATATCGCATTTATCGTAAATTGATTGAATATCTGCGTGCGCGTCAAGAACGTGCGGGATATTTGGAAATATCAACCCCATCCATTATGGATCGTTGCTTGTGGGAACGCAGTGGTCACTGGGCGAAATATGGCGCACATAACTATTCGGGAAAAACGCAAGATGGTAAAACGTTCTGTGTAAAGCCGATGTCTTGCCCGGGGGGTATGTTGGTCTTTGGCCAGGGTATTAAATCATATAAAGAATTGCCGTTGTATTTGGCAGAGTTTGGTAAGGTTTGCCGTTACGAAGCCGCCGGTGGTTTGTCGGGTTTGATGCGTGTGCGTGAGTTCACCCAAGACGATGCGCATATATTCTGTACCGAAGAACAATTGGAAACGGAAGTTGTCAAAATCTTGAAGTTTATTAAAGATATTTATGGCAAGTTCGGTTTCGATAAAATATCAATGAAATTGGCAACGCGTCCAAATTCAGAGTTCCGTATTGGTACCGATGAAGTTTGGGATAAAGCAGAGGGCGCGTTAAAGCATGCGCTGGACGCGAACGGTATTGAATACGAAATTGCCGAAGGTGATGCCGCATTCTATGGTCCGAAAATCGATAACTATTTGAAAGATTCAATGGGGCGTGTATGGCAATGTGGTACGGTCCAATTGGATATGAATTTGCCGGAACGCTTTGATTTGTCCTATGTCGGTGAAGATGGTGAAAAACATCGTCCAATTATGTTGCACCGCGCATTGTTGGGTTCAATTGAACGCTTTATGGGCGTGTTGTTGGAATCGACGGGTGGTAATTTACCATTGTGGTTATCGCCAGAGCCAGTTGTCGTGACCCCAATTTCAGAAAAGCAGGGTGACTATGCAAACGAAGTGGTTGCGGCGTTGCGCGGGGCGGGCGTTTATACGCGTGCCGACCTGCGTGATGAAAAAGTGAATTACAAGATTCGCGAATTGTCATTGGCAAAAACGCCAATTATCGCCGTTGTTGGTGATAAAGAAATGGCGGACAAGACGGTGACGTTGCGCCGTTTCGGTTCTGAAAAACAAGAAACGATTGCGCTAAGCGACTTTGTCGCACAAATGGCGGACGCAATTAAAATGCCGTTGTAATAAATATGGGGCGCATGTTTTGCGCCCCAATGTATAAAAAGGAAAAAGGATGAAAAAGTTTGTATCACTTGTTTTATTGGGTGTTGTCGCGGTGACGGTTATGGGCTGTGCACATAAGTGCGAAACAGAACCGATTGTTGAACAAAATCATAAACTGATTGTGCCGCCACACTTTGGGCAAATGCCACAATAATTTCTAAAAATATTCGATTACATTTTGTAAATGGCTTTTTTTGTGATATAATAGTGGCATCAAACAATGGGGGGATGCCACATGGATAATAACGAAGAAAATAATTTGGATTTATTAGATTTGGACGATGATACGCCAGTTGAAGCGTTACCGGAAACGACGCCGTTTGCCGCGCCACGCCCGCGTAAGCCTTGGTTGCTTATGGGTCTTGCGGTGGTCGTAATTGTATTGGCGACATATATAATAATTCGTACTGTCGGAAACGATTCGGCAAACATCAAAGAAATCAACCTTGATACCCCAGAGGTTATAGTCGGTGGTGATTCGGTGGACGTACCGGTCGATACATTAAAGGTTCCGGCAAAACCGGCTCCTGTGGCACCAGCACCACAACCACGTCCGATGCCGCAACCAATGCCGGCACCACAGCCGATGGCGGTGCCTCAACCTGCACCACAGCCAGTGGTTCAACCAAGACAAATGCCACAACCGGTTGTTGAAAACAATGGTGTACCGGTTCGTGTTGTTGCCGACCGTCGTGATGTGACGTTTAATCCAGATAAACCTGCACCAGCACCAAAGCCGGTGGTGGAACAACCAAAACCAGCGGTTGCGGCACCAGTGGCAAAACCGGCACCGAAACCGGCGGCAAAGCCAGCAGCAAAACCAGTGGTGTCAAAACCGGCGGGTTCATGGTATGTTCAGTTTGGCTCATATGGTACACGTGCCGCGGCAGAAACCGCAGAACGCCAAATGCGTGCGGGACACAAGAGTTTATTTGACGGCAAACAATTTGTGATTTTGGCGGCACAAATAAATGGCAAAACAACATACAGACTGCGTGTTGCGTTTGCTACGTCGAATGATGCAAATGGCTTCTGTCAGAACGCAAAGTCCGACGGCTTAGATTGTTATGTCGCGAAATAATATAGGGGGATAAAATGCATTTGGGCGTTTGGGAAATAGTCATAATTGTTTTACTGGTTGTAATTTTGTTTGGATCAGCCAAGATTCCAGGCATGATGAAAAATCTGGCCGATGGCGTCAAGGCTTTCAAGAAAGAAATGAAAACCGAAGAAAAACCGACAGTATCAGCAAAAAAAGGAACAAAAAAAGCACCTGCAAAAAAGAAGACAAGTGGCGCATAATACAGACAAAAAATAAGTGGGGGAAAATATGAAAAAACTTTTTTTGTTACCTGTATTTTTGTTGTCAATGTTTAGTACGTCCGTCGTAATGGTATCTTGATGCGATGATGAAGGGTGTTTTTTCTAAATGTTCATCTTTACTCTTTACGTTGTTCGTATTCTTCTTGTTCTTCAATGGTCATTGTTGCCAATGGTCGCGCCAACATGCGTTGCAAACCAATCGGTTCGCCCGACACAACGCTGTACCCATATGTACCATTGTCCAGACGTGCCAATGCAGCATCTATTTTCTTTAACAGGTTGTTGTCGCGCTGACTCATACGAAGGTTCATTGTGATTTCTTGCTCAAACATTGCGCTGTCTGATTCGTCACCAACACCATCGTTGCTGGTTTTATCCGCCATACGCACCGAACTTAACACAGAATCGTTGTTTTGCATCAATTCTTGCTTCTGGTTATTCAGAATGTGATAGAAATATGCAAGCTGTTCCGGACACATATATGGTTCGGTCTTTTTAGGTACATATTTCGGTGGTAATTCAATTTTCTTGAAATCTTTTTTTGCTGCCATTTTATGATGCCTTTAATTCATTAACCCAACCAACAAGCGTATCTTCGTCCATAAGACCTGTACGCGCCTCAACCAATTCGCCATTTTTGAATGCCAAAACACATGGAATACTACGAATACCATATTTTGCCGGAGTTTGACGGTTTGTATCGTCTATCTCGAATTTAATGAAATTTATGTCAGTTAGTTTTTCAGATACAGACTCGAAAATCGGACCAAACATACGACAAGGACCACACCATACCGCCCAAAAGTCAACCAATGTTATGCCATTACCAATCATGCCTGCAAAATTTTCATCGTTTGCGTGTTGTAGAGCCATTTTTTTCTCCCTTGGTTGTTGATATTCGGCCAAAGTGTATTATAATCGTCAAAAAAAGCAAGAGAAAACATAACATGAATAAAATCATATACTTAGATGCTGCAGCCAGTGCATTAAAGTCGAACACGGTCATTGATGCAGAACGCAATTTTATCGAAAATTCGTATGCTAATACGGGACGTGGGGTATGCGCACGTGCCGTAGCGGCGGACGCGATGCTTTCGTCTGCGCGTAAATCGGTTGCGGACTTTATTGGTGCTGATGCGCGTAATGTTATTTTTACGTCGGGTACCACAGACGCGATGAATCGTATTGTGAATATTGTATGCGGGTCACGTGACGTTGGTGTTGTTGCGTTTTCTGATATTGACCATCACAGCGCGCGTATGCCATGGGAAAATGTTGTGCGGTTGGGTCGTGCAAAAATGGTTAAAATACCATTGACAGAAAAATATGATTTAGATTATGAAAATATGCCGGTTGCAGATGTTATGGTTATTACGGCAATGTCAAATGTGTTGGGTGTTGCACAAGATGTAAAAAAAATTATTGCTGCGGCACGCGCAAAAAATGCAAATGTAATCACGATTGTTGACGCGGCGCAATATGTGGCGCATGCTTCAATTGATGTTCGTGCGTGGGATTGTGACTTTATGTGTTTTTCGGGACACAAAATTGGTGCAAATACTGGTGTCGGTGTAATGTATATCAAAGATCCCGATTCTTATTCGCCAGACAAATTTGGTGGCGGTATGGTACAAACAATATCGGGTGACGACTGGGATATAGATGTGTCGCCGAATAAGTTTGAGGCGGGTACATTGCCATTGACACAGATTGCCGGTTTGCCAGTTGCAATTCGCGAATGGCGCACGTGGTTGGGTGGGGCGAATATTATTTCATATATATACGATGAACTTATCAAAATACCACGTGTAAAATTACTTACTAATCGCGATGCAAAAATAATTTCGTTTATGATTTCAGATATGCATATACTTGATTTTGGTGCGATGATGGGCGCACACGATGTCTGTGTCCGTGTCGGTAATATGTGTGCGTCTTGGATTCACAGTTTAATGAAAATTAATGGCTCGGTGCGTATATCGGTTGGACCATGGAACACAATGGACGAAGCGCGTGCGGTTGTCGATATAATCAAAGGAATCTTGAAATAATGTCGGTTACATACAGCGATATTGTTAATGCATTAAAGCAAATATATGACCCCGAAATTCCGGTGAACATTGTTGAATTGGGGTTGATATATGGTATCGATATTTTGGAAAACGAAATCATTATAACGATGTCGTTCACAAGTCCTACGTGTCCAATGATGGAAGAAATGTTGGCACAAATAAAAGAAAGTGTTTTTGGGGTGGCGCATGGCGCACCGGTGCGGGTTGAATTGGTTTGGGATCCACCATGGAATCTTTCTATGATGTCTGATACGGCACGTTTGGATTTAGATTTAACAAATCAAGGTTGGTGATTTTAATGACGTATGGTGAAATAAAAAATCTTTTGTCAAATATATCAGACGCGTCAACCAAGTTGGAATTGGTTATGGATATTGGGGCACAACTGTCGCCGGTCCCAGATGGCGCAACGTGTAATGAAATTACAGGGTGCGCATCTCGTGTTGAAATCTGTAAGTTAGGTAATCGTTTTTATGGCGCAGCCGATTCGGCGCTTGTTCGTGGAATTGTCGCAATAATGATTGCGATGGTTGACGGAAAAACAAACGCTGAAATCAAGCAATTAGATTTATCGGGTATGTTTAATGCGTTAAATCTGAATCTGGGGGCGGGGCGATTGAACGGGGTTAATTCAATGATTCGCTTTTTACAGAATTTATGATAAACTTATGAAGTAAGAATAAAATCGGGTACGGGATATGAACGAAGACGAGAAAATGTATCGGATTGGTATTGCGGCAATAGTTACCGCGGTGGTCATGACCGTTGTTTTACAGGTCTGTTATCGTACGCAAAATCGTGTTTTGAACAGTGTACGTAAAGAAATCGCCGTAACGAATCAGCAAATCGCAATTGGTGAAACAAAATTTGCAGAATATGTTTTACCGGGAAACTTGCGCGATCGGGTCACAACAATTACACCGCGCGCAGAAACAATCGGCTTTCACAAAAATATAACAGTTGATGAATTGGAGAATCGCAAATAATGTTGGAAGTTGGATGCGATATTCTTAGACATAAATTGAAAGATGTGCGCGTGCCACGTGCAAATGCTGGACGTGTTTCGCTTATATATTTTTTATTCTGTATAGCGTTCTGTCTGTTTGTTGTTCGTACGTTGTATTTAGGTTTTTCGGGTAATGAGGTACGTCGATATAATAATGATACCGGCATTGTTTCGCGTGCCGATATTGTGGACCGGACAGGTAAAGATATTTTGGCCAAAGATATTATTTCGGGGCATATAACATTTCGACCAGTTGCGGTTGCGGATGAAGATAAAGATACTGTTGCGATACTTATTCATGATTTGTTGCCGTATAAATATTCTGTTCGTGATGCGTTGGCTATTGTCAGTTCGGGACGTAAGTTTATATACCTTGAAAGAAATGCCAGTGAAGAACATCGTAAAAAAGTTAAAAACCTCCAAAAATATGGGTTTGATATTGAACCAGTGCAAATGCGTAAATATCCAAAGCGTCGTTTGTTTTCGCACGTTGTTGGTTTTGTGGGGGCAAATAATCATGGACTTGAAGGGGCAGAACGTACATTTGATGAATATTTAACACAAAATACCGACCCTTTGCGTTTGTCTGTTGATGCGCGTGTTCAATCGGTGGTGTATGAACAGTTGTCTATTGCGATGAATAAATACGGGGCTAAGGGTGCTATGGGTTTGCTTATGAATTCGCGTACTGGGGAAATGATTGCAATGGTGTCTTTGCCGGATTTTGATCCAGAAAATAAAAACCTGGATCCTGTTGCAAATCGTATGTTTAAGCCTATGCGTGCATTGTATGAAATGGGGTCTATATTCAAAGTGTTTAATACTGCGTTGGCGTATGAAAACGGCTTAAATAACAAAACATATTTTGTTGCTAAACCGTACAAGGTGCTGGATGCGCGGGGTAAGGTTGCTGCAACAATAGACGATGTGCGTTCATTCAAACCAACACATCCAAACTTTAATGCGGATGAAATAATGCTGCATTCTTGCAACAGGGGCAGTGCGCAAATTGCACTTGATTTACCAGATGGTGCCCAAAAAGAATTTATGCAACGTTTACATTTAGATGAAAAATTACAATTGGAATTTGGTACAACTGAACGTCCGTTGATGCCAATTAAATGGGGGCCAGTTGAACGCGCAACTGTGTCTTTTGGACATGGTATATCGGTGACACCAATGCATTTATTGTTGGCGGTGAACGCAATGACAAATGGTGGAATCTATGTCTATCCAACTTTACAAAAACGTGGGTTGGGTGCGGTCAATGGCGAACGCGTTTTAAGTCCAGAAATATCCAGCAAATTGCGTGAAATTATGTTCCGTATTACCGAAGAAACAAGTGGTCAAAAGGCAAAAATCAAAGGAATCGAGATTGGTGGAAAAACAGCAACTGCGGAAAAACGTGATGCAACCGGCAAGATTGATCGGACGCGTAATTTAACTGCTTTTGCGGGTGTGTTTCCGATAAATTCGCCACAGTATGTTTTGCTTGTTATACTGGATGAACCAAAGGGAATTAAAGAAAACTTTAACTTACGTACGGCGGCACAAAATGCTGTTCCGACAGCGGGCAAAATACTTGATGGAATCCTGCCTTTGCTTTTTGAGTAAATTTAGATTATAATACTCTTGATAATAAAAAAAAGAGTATAGAGTGAAGAAGATAGTGGAAAAATCCATGCTTGGTCGGGCATGGGTGATAGATGCGTATGAAGATTCAGAGAATAATACATATGCAAGCGACCTTTTTATTACAAAGATTTTAGCTAGACGTGGAATCACCGATCCGCGTGACGTTGAAGAGTTCTTGAATCCCAGTATTAAATATATGCCAAATCCATCAACGCTTGTTGATATGGATGTGGCAGCGCGTATAATTGCAGATGCGATTATCGCACATGACAAAATTGCGATATATGGCGACTATGATGTTGACGGAATAACATCAACCGCGATAATGGTTAAATATTTGTGTGCGCTGGGGTGTGATGTGATTTGGCATTTGCCCACACGTGAAGGTGAAGGCTATGGATTAAACATTGCCGCGATTGATGAAATTGTGGCATCTGGTGCAAAACTAATCATCACTGTTGATTGTGGCATAAGTGGTGTAGAAGAGGTGGCGCATGCCAAAGAAAAGGGTTTGCGTGTCATTGTGACCGACCACCATTCGCCAGATGATGTGTTGCCAAATGCGGACGCGGTTGTGAACCCAAAGCGTCATGATGATTCGTCTGGACTGGAATATATGGCGGGTGTTGGTGTTGCGTTTATGACACTTGTTGCATTGCGGCGTGAATTAAAGTCGCGTGATATTGATAATGAATTACGTGAAAAAATCGAAAACACCGATTTACGTGAATACCTGGACTTTGTTGCACTGGGGACAATATGTGACACGATGTCGCTTATTAAATTAAATCGTGCGTTTGTGACAAGCGGTCTTAAAATCTTGAATCGGCATCAGAATCTTGGGTTGCGTGTTTTAATGGATGTTGCGGGGGTAACAAATGCGAACGTATATACCGCGGGGTTTGTTATTGGACCACGATTAAACGCCGCAGGGCGACTTGATTCTGCATCACCAGCATTGAAATTATTGTTGACGGACAATCCGTTGATAGCATCGGACTTGGCTAATAAATTACACGAAATGAACCAGGAACGTATTGATATACAAAACTCGATTATGTTGCGGGCAACGGAAATGGCGGATGCGTGTTGTGCGTCTGGGAAACATAGTTTGTTTGTGTGTGGTGATAATTGGCATGGTGGGGTAATGGGCATTATTGCGGGTCGATTAAAAGACAAATATAATTTACCATCATGTGTTGCGACAAAGTGTGATGGTGTTATAAACGGTTCGGGACGTTCAATTGCGTGTGTCGATTTGGGACATATTATACATTCTGCGTTGGCGGCTGGTATTTTAACTGAAGGTGGCGGACATGCTGCAGCGGCTGGGTTTTCTTTGCCGGCGGAAAAAGAAAACGAGTTTTGTGAATTTTTGGAAAAGTCGGTGTTGGAACAACTGGATGGAAAATCGCCGGTTGGGGAAACCGTGGTTGATGCAGAACTAGATGCATCGGGTGCGAATATGAACCTTGTCAATAAAATGGCGATTTTGGAACCGTTTGGCCAGGGAAATCCGGAACCAACTTTTGTATTACATGGCGGTTTGTTGCGGTTCGCAACGACTATGGGAAACGGTATGCACGTGCGTGGGGCGATTTCAACAAGCCGTGGTAACCAGTTGTCTTTTGTCGGATTTAATTTGGTTGGAACGCCGGTTGGTGATTTTTTACTGGACGATGCGAATACAAACACTAAAATATCAGTATTGGGTAAGTTAAAGAAAAACGAATACAAAGGTTCGGTATCGGCACAATTTTTATTGGAAGATATCGCAATTGGATAAATGAAAAAGAATGTAAAAATTTTTGATGAAAAATTGCGCGGTGCTAAAAACATCGTGGTTATGGCGCATAAAAATCCAGATGGTGATGCGCTGTGTTCGGTGTTGGCAATGGCGCGTTTGATTGAAAAAAATTATGGGAAAAAATGTCTGTGCTTGTATGACGGTAATGTGCCTGATTATTTAGACAATGTGCCATTGCGTAATCGTGCGCTGTATTGGGACAAGGCGAAAACGTCAAAATCGTTTGATGTTGCGATTATCTTAGACTATGGCGCAGAACATCAAATTGGTGGGCCGATTGAGACACTAAAAAATGCTAAGTTTGTCGTTGAAATTGACCATCATAAAAACGATAACCCGATTGCAGATTTGTGCCTGGATGATGACAGGGCGGATGCGGCGGCAGTCGTATTGTACAATATTATGAAAAAAGCCGGTTGGACTGCGGATTTAGAAATACTTGAACTTTTAGCAATTGGTATTTTAACTGATACGGGTAATTTCAAGTTTGCAAAAAAACCAGAAACGTTATCGGTAATGTCGGATCTGGTACGTGGTGGGGTGATAATTCGTAACCTTGTCGAAATTATGAATAACAAATCGCGCAAGGCTATTTTGGTTGAAGCGCGGGCAGCTGGGAATGCCGAATTTTTCTATCATAACAAATTAGCTGTTGCGACAATTTCACGTCGTGATTATCGTGATATGGACGGACGCGGTGAAACGGTCTTGAATATTTTGGGTCAAATTAAGGGCGTTGAATATGTCGTTTTGTTAAAGGAACAAAAAGAAACACAAATCGGAATTTCAATTCGCAGTCGTGGTGCCGCGATTGATAAAATTGCTGAAAGTTTTGGTGGGGGTGGGCACATGTTGGCGGCAGGTGCCGTTGTGCGTGGTGACACACTGGAAAACGTTAAGGCAAAGATAATAGAAGCGTTCAAGGGAATGTAGAAATGAAAAAAATATTTATCGCAATATTAGGTTTGTTTGTTATCGGTACGTCAAATGCGGCGGTGGATTCTGCATTGGTTTCGCGTGCGGAAAAATATTTAAATGGTATTACGGGACTTGCTGGTGATTTTGTACAAACGTCCAATGGTCGCGTAGACAAGGGGACTTTTGCAATGTTGCGTCCGGGACGTGTACGGTTGGACTATGATAATATGCCGGTGCAACTTATTGCCGATGGAAAAGATTTATATTTCTTTGATAAATCGTTGGATCAAATTACAACAGTTCCATTATCCAGTACGCCAGCGGGCATTTTAATTCGCAAAAATATCAATTTAAGAAATGCCGATATCAATGTTGTTGAAACAAAATCTGATGCGAAAACTTTTTCATTAAAAATGAATCTGCGCGGGCAAGAAGGTTTGGGCAACATGACGGTTATGTTTGATGCAAACCCGGTAAAATTGAACTCGTGGAGTGTGGTTGATGCAACGGGTGCGAAAACAGACGTTGTGTTTAACGGCTTAAAAACAAAAACAAGTTTTGGTAAAAACTATTTCCAAATTGGACGGCATAAGACGGTCAGTACCAGTGGTGGTGATGACTTTTATGATTAAGGGTCGTGTATGTTCGGTATAAGCGTTGCAGAACTTTGCGTTATTATAATTGTTGCCGTATTGATTGTACCGGCACGCAATTGGCCAGATGTCGCACGCTTTTTGGCACGTGTGGTTAAGTTTGTTCGTGGCATTGTTTGGAAAATTACAGATGCATCTGAAAAACTGAAAACACAAATTGATCTTGAAAAACCAATTGATGATTTAATCAAAACAACTACTGATGATATATTGGCGGACTTTTCATCGCCACGTAAAAAAACAAAATCTGTAAAACGAAAAACGGGGCGCGCGAAATGAAAAAGATGACAATGTTGCAACATCTTGCCGAACTGCGCCGCCGAATACTTTGGACGTTTGCGGTGTTTGTTGGTGCGCTTGTTTTTGGGTGGTGTGTTGCGCCGTTTGTTCAAGATTTTTTAACCGCACCATTGATAAATACTTGGCCAAATGGGGCATTGTTGTATTCGGGCATAACCGATGGTTTTATGATTCAAATGTCGTTGGCATTTTTGTTTGGGCTGGTCGTGATAATTCCATTTGCGCTGTGGCAGATGTGGGCGTTTGTTGCGCCGGGTCTTAAAAAGAACGAGAAAAAATTTATTGTGCCGATATTACTGTTGTCGCCAATTTTATTTTTGATTGGGGCGGGTTTTGCGTTCTATGTTTTGTTACCGTTTGTGTTTCGTTTCTTTATTGAATTAAATGAATCATCGCCAGTACCATCGTTGATGTTGCCAGTTGCACGTGATTATTTATCTTTTTCAATTGGTATGTTAAAGGTATTCGGAATTGCGTTTCAATTGCCACTGGTTATGGTGATGCTTAATCGCCTTGGTATTTTATCGCGGTCGCGTGTTGTAAAAATGCGACGTTATGCGATTGTGTTTATTGTAATTGCCGCGGCGATTTTAACACCACCCGATATAGTGTCCCAGATTTTGTTGGCTGTGCCAATGTGGTTGTTGTTTGAAGTCAGCATTTTATTTATGCGTGATGCGAAATAAAATAGACGTATAAATGTTTATTTATTGCCGAAAATGTGATATAATTTCGGTGTGAAAAAAATCGGTATATTTTTGTTGTTTGCAACCTTTGGTTTTGCGGCATGTGATTTACAGCCGCGTATAAAAGCATTGCCCGATACAGTTGGTGAATTTATTACTGAACGTTACCCGACATTGTTGGCGGACCCAAATGCGCAACCAGAAATCTATAATTCGGCGGCAACAGACTATGGCGTATATGCGTCACCGGAAATATATGGTTCATCGGATGTTGATAACTATGTTTTATATTCATCGGTTGACGACTATATCGTTCCCCCAGATGAAGAAGAACTTGCCGTCCAAGAAGATACCACAGAAGAGGTGACAGAGGTTACCAAGGAAGAGGCACAAGAAGAACCGCAAGAAAAAGAAGACACCGAAGAATTTGCCAGCGATGATGTTTTAACAATTCCAGAAAGGGCGGCCGAACCAGCGAAAGAAACCGCACCCCAAGAGGCCCAAGAACCCAAAGAGCCAGAAGACGATATAAACTGGAAAGACGATTCAACAAGTGATGATGAATTAAATGTGCCACGATACAGCGATGGTGAATTTGTGACGGTTGTGCGTGGTGATACATTGTATTTGATTGGTAAAAAATATAATTTGACGGTGGCGGAACTTGCGAAACTGAACAACCTTTTGGACCCGTATGTGTTAAAGGTGGGTCAGAAATTACGGATTCGTGCGGCGGAACCTGTGGCAACAGAAAAACCAAAATTAGAACCAAAACCCGAACCAAAACCGGAACCCAAGAAAGAAGTAAAGGCAGAAAAGAAACCGGTGGCCAAGACGGAAACAGTGCGTAAAACAACGACACGTGTTGATGTGGAACATATTACGGTGACACCCGGCGATACGCTGTATTCGTTGTCGCGAAAGTATTCTATACCAGTGAATGATTTGGCGGTAATGAATGATTTGACCGCGCCATTTGCGCTGTATGCCGGACAAAAGTTAAAGGTGCCAGATTTATCAAATGCGCCGGTGCGTACCGCAAAACCGGCCACGACCAAAACGGAAAGTATGCCGGCAACTAAACAAACGGACAAACCAAAAACCGAACAAAAGCAATCGGCAAAACCAAATCAAAAACAGACTGAAAAACAACCAGTAAAACAGGCAAAAAAGCAGGCACAAAAGCCCGTCCAGAAAGCCGACAAAAAACAACCGATGCAAACCGCAAAGGCAAAATCAACAACATCCGCGACAAAGAAACCAGCGATAATGGCGCGTTCATCATCGCGATTCTCGTGGCCGGTGCGAGGCAAGATTTTGTCTAACTATGGTGCAAAAACCAATGGGCTGTTTAATGACGGTATCAACATTGGTGCAGTACGAGGCTCATCGGTTTTGGCGGCGGAAAACGGTGTTGTGGCATATGCCGGGAACGAGGTCAAGGGTATGGGTAATCTTGTTATTATTCAGCATTCTGACGGTTGGATGACGGTCTATGCACATATGGATTCAATGCTTGTCCGGCGCGGGTCGCGCGTTGGGGTGGGGCAAAAAATTGGCACCGTTGGTCAAACAGGCAAGGTTGATAAACCGCAACTGCATTTTGAGGTACGCAAGGGAACCAAAGCGTACAACCCGATTCAGTACTTGAAAAAGTAGGTTGTAAAATACTTGCATTTATAACAAAAGCAAGTATAATAAGCGGCACTGGATGCATAGCTCAGTTGGTAGAGCAACTGACTCTTAATCAGTGGGTCCAGGGTTCGAGTCCCTGTGCGTCCACCAAAATAACAAACCGCCAAAATGGCGGTTTTTTATTTTGATTTGGACAAGCGGACGAGAACCCCAGTTCGAAAACAAGTAGATTACGGAAGCGTAAGCGCACCGGAATCGTTACGGTTTGCCCGCAGGCATTTATGCCGAGGGAGTCCCTGTGCGTCCACCAAAATAACAAACCGCCAAAATGGCGGTTTTTTGTTTTTACTTGCTTTTTCCAAAATATTATGTGTATCATTAAAGTAATAACAACAATAACCAAAGGAAAGAGAAATGAAAAAATATTTTCTTCTTACATCTGTTTTAGCATTGGCCGCGTGCGGTGGCGGCTCTGGTGGTGGCGGTGGTGGTACTGGCGGTGGTGCTGCACCAATTATTTTACCAGATATTCCAGCAGAAATGCGTGCCGCGGTCACAGATGGCGCAGTGACAAGTAATGCAAAGGTTACAAAAATGAAATCAGAGGTTGTTGTTGCAGCCAAAGGTGGTCGTTCATATCTTGCGCGTTCTTCTGCGCCAATTGCGGGTGATGATGGATTTACATTTACTTCATACAGATTGGACGATGTTAAATTATTTGCCGCAGATGCGAAAACAACCCAAGATGGTTATTTGCGTATTGGGGTGAATGATACTACGGGTCGTATTGAAGATATGACAATGGTTGTCGGTGGCAGTGATGCAACCCCAGCGGTCGCGCGTGATGGCGAAACAAACGATTTTACAGCACATATATATGAATATGTAGAAGATTCTTTTGCCAAAGTTGGTAATACAGATTTTTCTGTTGGTAATAGCAAAGATGCTATGAAAACCGCCATTGCAAGTAAAATGGGCTTTTCTGGTGGAACTGGCTGGGAATTGGTCGGTGGTGTATGGAAATATGACACCAACGGTGCAGACAGCTATGCAACGTATGATAACGGTAGTGGTCCTGTAGAATTTTCTGTTCCAGATTCAACCGAAGGCATGGAAGCAGCCCTTAAAAATGCTTATAATTTTGATGATGGTTATTGGACAACGGTTGGTGAAAATCGTAAATATGTTGAATATGGTGATGAAGCCGTATACCGTACAGTCGGAAATGCCGAGACAACAATGGCGGCTTTGAATACCATTGCGACAACTAACAGTTTAACAGGTGGACACTGGAATCATACAGACGAAGTTTTACCAGTAGTAACGTTGGGTAACGGTTTGAATGGCGAAGGTGTTGATGGACATGGTACCAAATTACAGTATTCTGACTTTGGGCACTTTAACCCAATATACAGAACCAAAGATGTTGATTTGGCTAGTGGAAGTCAAACGGGTGGTTGGACCGTATCTGACACAGGTGAACATAAAGAACAAGACGTAGATGCAAAACGTTTGCTTGAAGATTATCAGTTGTTTGCGGGTGGTTATGCGATAAAAAGTGATGGTACTATGGCGGCAGGTGATCGTCCATCACTTGATCCTATTATAGGCGCAACATACAAGGGTATGGCGATTGGTCGTGTGTACACCAGTATGGAGTTTGAAGGTGGTATTGCCGACCATTCACCTTATTTGGCTGCATACGGTATAACATCTGGCGATGGTCATGATATATCAAAAGCATTTACAACACATAATGCGACAATGAAAATTACTGAATCTGGTGGTCAGGTTGTCCAAACGTTGAATATGCCTTTCTATACTAATCCTGATGTACCGGGTGAACAATATTATGATGTAACCATAGTTAAAACAGGTAATGATATTGGAACACCGACATTCACTGCTGCTAATGAATCAGAAATTGATTCACAATATCGGTTGTATGATGCAGATGAACATTGGAATGTGCTAAATGCAAGTTTCAATCCGGGATATTATGGTGTAGATACTGCAACAGAGGCGGCTGGTACTGCGGCGATTCGTGCGGAACAGACTGTGAAAGACAATCTGGATAACGATGTCGCTACACGTGATTATGAGGTTCAAGCTGCGTGGGGTATGATAAAACAATAATGTTTTATGCATAATTATTCAGCCCGTTTTTACGGGCTGAATTTTTTGTTGAATATAATTGTGTTTATCATTTTATGTTTTACAATATTGCTGTGTTAAGGAAAGTTCTGATTTTTTGTGTTGCGATGTTCGTGCCGTATGTTGCGCTGGGGGAAAAATCTGCGCCGGTTAAAAACGTTGTTATGTCGGCAACGGACGTGGTCAAAATGGCGGGCGATTTAGTCTATGCCGGACAATATGCGCGCGCCCAAGATATTTTATTTCAAATGCCACAAACAAACAGTATTCCAATTGAAATTGAACGGTGGTATTTACTTGCACAAATTGAACAAAAGAAAGGCAACTTTGATGAAGCGATAAAAATATATCGCAAGATTTTGGACGACCAACCCGATTTATCAAAAATAAGATATGAGTTGGCGATTTGTTATATGGAAAAAGGCCAATGGTATCGCGCCGATTATCATTTGCGTCTTGCTATGGCGGGGGCTGATATTCCGCCAGAGATAAAACAGCGTATGATGTACCTGCGGTATATCGTGCGACAAAATAAACGTTGGAACGTGTGGTTCAATTTCGGTGCGGCACCCGACACAAATGTGAATCAAGCGACCGGTGGTCAAGAGTGTGTTATTACCGATATCTATGGAAATATGGCTTGTCGTAATTTGCCCGACCCCGAAGGTGCGGTTGGGTATAATTTAATGCTGGGTGGTAATTATGAGTTCCGGTTGTCTGATAATTGGCGTTGGAAAAGTGATGCAAATATTTACACGAACATATATGACAAACATATTTATGATGATTTATATTTATCGGCTTCAACTGGACCGCGATATGTCTGGGAACGTGGCGATGTGTGGTTGGCGGGTGTGGCGAGTCGCCGCTGGTACGGCTGGGACAGGTATAATTGGGCATTAGGCGGAAAACTGGATATAAATTATGATTTTACGCGGAAATTATCTTCTGGGTTACTGTTTCGTATAATGGATAACAAGTTTGATGAATATGGTCAGTATATGGACGGCCAAACATATACAACAATGCCACACATTTCTTATTCAATCGATTCAACAACGTATGTTGTGTTGCGTGGAACGCTGGAACACGAAACGGCAAAATATGATGCCTATGCCAATAATAAATATGGATTCAGTGTGGGTGTTGGTTCTGAACTGGGGGCGGGTTTTCATGTATATCTGGAACCGAACTTTCTGTGGACCAAATACGACGGAAAACGCGTTTATATAAAGGATAATATGCCGGTGATAGGTCAAGAACGCGATTTTTTACAGCGGTATTCATTGTCGCTGTCCAACAATAAATTTGATTTCTGGGGATTCGTTCCGACAATAACTGTCAGTTATACTAATAAAGATTCTAATATTCACTCGCGTGAATATGAAAAGATTTCAGCAGAATTTACTTTCCAACAACGTTTCTAAAAATCCTTTTTTGGTGGTGGAATCCATACCTATGTAATATCGCAAATTTGTCTGATATTATTTTTTGCATAGACATGAAAACAAAAACCAAAAAGGAGAAAAAATGAAAAAATTAGCAGTATCAGCACTGGCGGTTGTGTTGGCAGCTCCAGCATTTGCCGGTCAAAACCAGGATCCCGCATTTACAGTTATGGGGTTGGACCCATATATCGCGTTGCGTGGCGGTTTGGGTTATAACAACTTGAACTATTCGTTCAATGGCAAAAAAGAATCTTCCGAAGACCTTGACTTTCGTGGACGTGTTGCGATGGGTTTGGATATCTGTGATACAGTGCGTTCTGAAATTGAATGGTCGTTATTCAGCAAGGCAAAAGACACCAAAGATTTCGGTGATATCAAAGATGTAAAAATTGAAAGTAAGTTGCAAACATTGATGTGGAATTCATACTGGGAATTTGGCGACTATCAAATGATTCGTCCGTTCGTTGGTATGGGTATCGGTATGGGCTTTACCGACGTGACACGTAAAGGTGATGCAATTGCAAAACACCACGAAGAAAAAACACGTTTCGCAGCGATGGGGTCATTGGGTATGACATTTGACTGGCAAGTATTTGCCGTTGATGTTTCTGCCAGATATAACTATGTCGATGTTCGTTCCGGAATGCATGATTTCGGTGGTGATATCGGCGTAAGATTTATGTTTTAATGAACAAAAATCTTTTGTGTATGTATCGCCAATTTTTATTGGCGATATTTTTTATAAAAATGCGCTATGTGCATTGTTTCCTGGGGCTTATGAAATCAAACCTGGGGATATGTTTTATTCTTTAATATAAAATTATTATGCATAAACATAAAAACCAAAGGAGAAAACATATGAAAAAATTGACCGCATTGGCATCATGCTTGGGGGCTGTCGTTATATTGTCGGGTTGTTCATCTTGCCCAACAAAACAATATGCACACCATAATGAGCAAGCATATCACGCAAAAAAACAACATCATAAAAAACAACAAAAAATGCAATCAGGGGCACCACAATTGACAGAGACAGTTGTGTTCTATCAAACCTATGACGCGTCAGATGTTGATAATGTAACGGCAAATATGTTCACACGCAGTTCTCGTGGGGGTGAATCCGCGATGGGTACAATAAAGTTCGTTGAAACCAATGACGGCTTGCATATGAAAACAGACCTTATAGACTTACGCCCGGGGGTAACATATACCGCGCATGTTTATCAGTGTGGTTCGTGTAATAATGACAGTATGTGCTGTGACACATCGCCTATGTCAATTGATTTACCAAAGTTGAAGATTGAAAAAGCGGGTCGTTTGCAAAAGTCATATATCATTCGCGGCCTGACCGCAACGCAATTGAATAACGCTAAATTAGTGCTGACACGTGATGGTGGATACAAGGCCGCGTGGGGTAAAATAAAGTAATTTATAGCTTTGTTCAATGTGAAAAAAACGGGGTTTTTCCCCGTTTCTTTTAATTTTTTTGTTTTAGGAATACTTTCCTTTGTGCTATGGTTTTCCTTATGGAAAGGTATACCAGATTTTGTTGGTTTTTGGGCGTATTGGTGTGTTCGCCGTGTTTTGCCACGACAGACATTGTTACCGTACAAAAATCGGGCGATCGGTATATGACACTGGATACCATAATCGAGCCAGGTGGGTCTTTTGTGGATGGTACAATTTACATACAAAACTCGCTGAATATCACAAATAATGGTCAAATTACAAGTGCCTTAAACGTATGTAATAATTGTAATGTGTATATCGAAAATACCGGCGTTTATAATGCGGCCGCAACACTTGGTACAAACGCGACCATTACCCAGGTTATAAAGAATGCGGCGGATATAACGACCCTTACAAATATCGGGGAAAATAATTATGGGGTTTTGGTTCAAGATACGGCGACGGCATTAAATTGGACCACAATTAAAAATACGACAATCGGTACCAATAAATTTGTGTTTGATAACGCAAAACTGGAAATGGGGTCAATTGAGAGTATCAGTAATGTTCGTATAACTAATAATCTGTTTATACATACGTACGATGTTATAAATACAGATACATTATTATTTTCCAATGTTTCGGGTGATGGGGTTGTTTATATTGATTCTGATAGTCTTGATATTATGTATGAATTAGAAACGTATAAGGTTACAAACAGTATCTTTGTGCGGACAGTTCGTTCGGGTGACTATGGGCGAATATTAAATAATGGGGCGGGGCGTTTCGTGAATCAATTACGGATTAATTCACCCGAAGATAAATTGTTAAATAAAATGGACAATGCCAAAACTATGTCTGAATTGAAACATATTATGTCGCGAAGCATACGCTTAAATCCGATAAAACTTTTGCAACCAATTAAAACACTGTATGCGCATAAAATGCTGGAAACAATGCACATAGACGATGATACTGTTTTTGGTTTTATGCCGTTTGGTGTGTTTTCTGAAGATATGATTTTTCGTCTTGCGGGACCACGCATGAGTACAAAAATATCAGACGATTTACATTTAACAGTATCGGGTTATGTTGCCGATTTGGAATATTCAGATGACATAAATGAATACACGGGTACTGTCTATGGAATCGGCCTGGATATCGTTGATAATTTATCATCTGATAATTTTGTTCGCGTATATGGCGATGTTGGTTTTTCGCACTTTAATACGGGACCAATATTTAACGGGCATAAAACAAAAAAGAACCCGAACGGTTTTTCGGGATATATGGCTGGTGAATTTGGGCACAAGTTTGATGTTGATGAATATTATGTCACACCATTTATTATGGCGGGTTCTGAATATACAGAAGTGTTAAAAGATAATGTTTTGGACACGTATGTTGGTGCGGGCGCAAATGCGGGTTTTGATTTAGAAATTGGTGGATTGCGATATGATTATATGGCGCGTGGGCTTGTACGTTCAGACGGCGGGTTTGGCGCATCGGTAAATGTTTCAGTATGGTCGGTTTTAGATGCGGCTGGGGCTGATTTTGGTGTTGGTGCGTTTTATGACAATGTGTCGGGTATGTCATATCGCGCATCAATAAATGGAAAGTTTAGTTTTTAGTCGACGATTTTTCCGCGCAGTGATGCCTTGTTAGCAGCGGTAATCTTTATATCACATATTTGTTTTGACTCGCCGTCTGGACGCGCCACGATACACTGTTGCATATATGGGGTGCGGTAAACAAGGTGACGACCAGTTTTATCGGGACCCTCACACAGACAGGTAAGCGTTTTATCAATACACGATTCATTAAAAGCGCGTTGAATTTCATTTAATTCAGAATCAAGAATCGCCAAACGTTTTGATTTTATTGTTTCTGGAATCTGGTTGGGCATAATCGCCGCGGCGGTGTGGGGGCGGGGCGAATATTTAAATGAATATGAATTGATGTATTTAACCCGATGTGCGATATCCAATGTTTTCTGAAAATCATCGTCTGATTCACCTGGGAACCCGACAATAAAGTCCGAAGATATTTGTATATCTGGACGTGCCAATTTCAATTTACGAACAATGTCCATATATTGTTCCAAGTCATACGGACGATTCATGCGTTTTAAGACGTCTGGGGAACCACTTTGGATTGGCATATTCAGGAATGGCAATAATTTTGGTTCAACCGCGAACATATCTATTAAATCATCGGTCATTTCGGTTGGATAACTGGACGTGAAACGGATACGTTTAATGCTGGCAATTTTTGCCGCCGATTTAATCAAATCGGACAAACGATATACCGTTCCGTTTTCGTCAGTGTATTTATATCCATTGACATTTTGTCCCAAAAAGCAAATTTCAACCGCGCCTGTCTTTGCAGCCAATTCAACATCGCGAACACAATCGGCATACGCGCGCGATATTTCGCGGCCACGGGTATATGGTACAATACAGTATGTACAGCAATGGTTACAACCCTCCTGAATTGGTACGTATGTCACAAGTGGTGATTTTTCCATTTGTGGCATTTCATCGAACTTTTCAAGGCCGGTTAATTCGATATTAAATAAGCGCATGTCTGGGTCATTCAATATCTCGGGCAATTTATGATAACTCTGTGGACCCAAAACGAAGTTCAAATCTGGTACACGTTTAAATGCATCTGCGCCTGATTCACGTGCAACACAACCGACAATACCCATTATGGCGTTCGGCTTTTTTACAAGGCGTATGCGGCCCAATGCAGAATATACTTTATCGGTTGCCTTGGCACGAACGGCACAGGTGTTCAGTATGATAATATCGGCATCGGCAACATCGTCTGTTTTTACCATACCGCGCGCGTCCAACATTGTTGCAATGCGCCACCCGTCATAGACGTTCATTTGACAACCAAAAGTTTGGATAAAGTATTTTTTCATATTTTATTTATGCTTTGTTTTTATTATGCAAAATTTCTTTTTCAACAGATTAAATTGTTGGTTTGCATATCTTGTCTTAAGATTTTTTTCATCAAGTTTACTTACAAAAGGATTACGATAATTTGACATTGGTTTTTCAATATGTTGAGAGATGTTTATTTCTTGATGATTGCTGCCCAGTTGTTCAAGCAATTTTGCGTTTTGGTCTGGTTGTTCGGGTGGAAAAATAACTTCAGGCTTAATCGCTGTATGTGCATCAATACGGGCGATTGAGAACATTCCAGCAACAAGCAGAAGCACATTTTTTTTGTGTTTTTTATCACGCATTTTTTCAACCACAGACGATAATGCACGTTCTTTATCGTCCATAGTTAAATCAATTTCTGGAATATCAAGATGCAAATCTTTATCTGGCATTTTATTTGTGTCTTGTGCGATGACATATTGCGGCCATAGATTGACCCTTAGTGTTTTCATATTGTTTTGATAATTTTTTTGCCACAGCGCGTTCAGATGCTTTGTCTGAAACTTCCAGCATTCCGTATTCAACACCAGTGATACCATCATCTTTTATAATTGTTAAAACTCTCATTTAATCATCCTTACTTATGTTGTGTTCGTTTAAATAATTTTTGTCTTGTTTGAACCGCGTTGCGATATTGGGCGCAAATGCTTTTAGTATCATCGCTAGTTTGAGTCGCCATTATGTCGTCCATTTGTTTTTTCATTTTTTTGACGGCATCCAAGTCTTTGTTCGTTTGTTCTATAATAACATCTATAAGACGTGTCATCGCATTACCCCAATTTTTGTTTCAGCATTTCATTCACAACCGCCGGATTGGCTTGACCCTTGGTCGCCTTCATCACATTACCAACAAAGAAACCAAGCAGACCAACCTTGCCACCCCGATACTGTTCAACTTGGGCAGGGTTGTTTTTAATTACTTCGTCAACGGCGGCCTCAATAGCCGATGTGTCGGTAATTTGCTTCATACCAAACTTATCGGCGATTGCGTGCGGTGTGCCGTCTTCGCCGTCCAACATCTTGATAAAGATTTCTTTGGCCTGTTTACCATTGATTTCATTTGCCGCAATCATATCAACCAATTCAGACAAATCGGTTGGTGTGATAATGCGCATTTCATCAACGATGCCCGATTTCTTGTTTTCAATGTCATAGTTTTCTGGGTGCGCAAACAGTTCCGAAATCATCCAGTTTGCAATTGGCTTGGCGCGTTCTGGTTTGCCACCAACCGCCGCATCGTACCAATGTGAGATATCAACAGTTTCAGTAAGGCGCGTGGCATCATATTCCGATAAACCATATTGTTCGATATAGCGGGCGCGAGTTGCCGATGGCAATTCCGGCATAGTTTTGCGAATGCGTTCGATTTGTTCATCTGTGATAATCAACGGCAACAAATCGGGATCTGGAAAATAACGATAGTCCAGTGCGTCTTCTTTGGAACGCATAACAGTTGTTATGCCATCGTCCGGGTGATAGCGCATTGTGTTACGCTCAATTGTTCCGCCGTTTTCTAGGATTTCAATTTGACGGCGCGCTTCATATTCTATTGCGGCCTTGATAAACTTAAACGAAACCATGTTTTTGATTTCGCAACGTTCATTAAAATATGTTGCTCCAACCGGACGAACCGATACATTTACGTCGGCACGCATGGAACCTTCTTCCATATTTGCCTTGGATACACCCAGAGCGCGCGCAATTTCACGAATTTCGCGCAGATATCTTTCTGCTTCGTCTGGTGAAGTTATGAAAGAGTTTTCTTCTTTGTTTGTCACATCAATAAAGTTCACAATTTCAAGCAATGTGACCCCAGTACGGTTATAGTCCGCAAAAGATTTTGTTGGGTGAACGTCGTGTTTCAATTTACCGGCATCTTGTTCCAAGTGTGCACGTTGTATCAGAATTTTTTTCGGGTTTCCATCATCGCCCATAATTTCAACATAGCCACGACCAACAACGGGTGGTTCTTCAACGGGTTGTGAAATTTGGTATCCTTGGGGCAGGTCAGGGTAGAAATATTGTTTACGGGCAAATTTACTGCGGTGCGATATTTCGGCATTTATACCCAAACCGAATTTAATTGCCTGTTCAACACAGTATTCATTTAACACTGGCAACATACCAGGCATTGCCGCGTCAACCATTGAAACCTGGGTATTGGGGGCAATAGTCGGATTATAGTCCGCCGATGCGCCACTGAATAGTTTGGATTTAGACAGCATTTCAATATGGACTTCTAATCCGATAACCAATTCCCAATCACCTGTTTTGCCTTTTATTGTAAACATTTTTATTTTTCCTTGCTTTTTCGTTTTTCGTATCTTATTATGGCGTCCGTTGGCTAGGTAGCTCAGTTGGTAGAGCAAGGGACTGAAAATCCCTGTGTCAGCGGTTCGATTCCGTTCCTAGCCACCATTTTTTTTTACCCTTATTTTCCCATTATCTTGGTTGGACGATTGTCAACGCCGGCGAACTGTTCAATGTGTTTTGCCAGTTGCAACACGCGCAAATCATCAAAACGCTTTCCCATAACTTGCATACCCAACGGTAAACCGTTTTGAGCAATTCCTGCGGGAACGTTGCACGCCGGTATACCTGCCAGATTCATCGCCACCGTGAATACATCCAACGCGTAATATTCCAATGGTGTTAAATCGGAATCTAATGGCATTGCCGTACCCGAACTTGTTGGGCAAATAATCAAATCGCACTGTTCAAACGCGGCGTTGAAACTGTCCGATATCATACGGCGAACACGTGCGGCCTGCATAAAGTAAACCTCATACGATTCGCTACTTAACACCGCGGTACCGATAATCATACGGCGTTGGACTTCGTCACCAAAGCCAGCGGCACGTGTCTTTTTATATGTATCGATTAAATCGGAACCTTCAACACGCAGGCCATATCTCATACCATCGTAACGTGCAAGGTTCGATGAAGCCTCAGCCGGTGCGATAATGTAGTATGCCGCCAACGCGTCCAAAATGTTTGGAATTGAAACCTCAACAATTTCGGCGCCCAATGATTTAAGGTCGGCGATACGGTCGTTAAATAATTTCTGCATATCGTCAGAAATCTTAACATTATTTAATTCGCGAATGATACCAATGCGTAATTTTTTGCCGTCACCCAAAATAGATTCAAGCGGTGTATGTGCATTAAATCCGGTACTTTCGCTTGTTGAATCTTTATCGTCATGGCCCGCCATCGCCGACAACATTAACGCCGCATCGTCAACCGTACGTGCGATTGGACCAGGGGTGTCCAAACTTGATGCAAACGCAACACAGCCCCAACGTGAGCAAAGACCGTATGTCGGTTTCATTCCGACCAAGCCAGTAATTGCGGATGGAAAACGAATCGAACCACCAGTATCGGTACCCGTTGCCGCCATACATAAACCACCCGCCACCGCAGATGATGAACCGCCCGATGAACCACCGGCGGTCAGTTTGCGTTCAATTTGCCATGGGTTGACGGGTGCGCCAAAGTATGATGTCTTGCTGAACGTGCCCATTGCAAATTCGTCCAAGTTTGTTTTACCCAACAACACAGTTCCCGCATCAATCAATTTTTGTGAAACGGTTGATTCATATTCTGGAACAAAATTTTCAAGCATATGCGATGCCGCGGTTGTACGAATGCCACGTGTCGCGAATAAATCTTTCATACCGATTGGAATACCCTCCAACGCGCGTGCAGTGCCATCGGCATAATGTTTATCCGCAAGTTCAGCGTCAGCCAAAGCGCGTTCAGGTGTGCGCGTGATATAGCAATTTAATTCATCGCCATATTTTTCAATGCGGTCCAAATAAGCACGCGTCAATTCGGTCGCGCTTATTTCGCCGCTTTTCAATTTTTCCAATGCTTCGTGTATGGTCAAGTCTATCATTTTTTCTACCGTTGTTTTGTGTTGTTGTTTTGATATTTATCTGCAAAAAACTTTTTACCGATATTTTCAATTATAAATGCATCGGTGCACTTGCCGTTTTTGATATTATTAAAGCAATCGCGATATGAACATTTGCTTGTGTCGTTACTATGATTAGTCATATAAAGATTCAGTTGACCCTTGCTTTCCTCGCGTGGGGCGTCTGGACACGTGTACATATGTGATAAATACACACTTAATGATTCTTTATTCTCAAAATGTGCAGTGAAATGGTTTGGACAAGAATAAAATGACATTTGTTTCTGTCTCGCCAATTCCTGTAAATATTGTTTAATTTGTTGTTTGGTCAATGAACCACAATGTAATGGCTCTATACCAGCATTGGAAGCACCAGCGCAAGCAGAGTAGTTCAGAATAACATCGTACTTTTTTTCCATTTTATGTTTCCATTATCTTTGTTTGTTTTTGTACAAATCGGGCAAAATATTTTTCGCGATTATATCACATACGTAGTTATCAACGCATTTCCCACCACACATTTTTTCAATGCATATGCTAGTACGTATTGAACGTGTACGCGTGTACAAACTGGATTTACATTTTGTACGTGGGTTATATGTCGTGTTGATAATCAGTTTACCGTCTGTCCATTCCGCCGTTATTGTATTTATGCATGAAAAAGCATCGGGCTGTTCCGATTTAAGTGTTTTCACAATGCGACGCGCAGTGTCTTCATTAATCCGCACAGGTAAACGTACACGTTGGTGCTGGGGCATAAAGACCGTTTCGTCATTTAATAAAATTAAGCCATCTGTTTTTTTTGCCATAATTAATCTCCATCCATAACTTTTGGAACCGCAAAATACCCACGTGAAGTGCCGGCGTTATCTGGTGCATTTTTAAGCACGTCCGCACGTGGCGCGTTATCGGTGACAACGTCGGCGCGACGTGGCAATTCGTGTGAAGCGGGGTTCAACATTGGCTCAACACCACTTGTGTCAATTTGTTGCAGTTTATCCAACCAATCGACCACAGAATCAATGTTCATAGATTCCAGTTTTTTATCAGAGATTTCAATCCGAATAAGGTCGGCAAATTTGTGTAATTGTTGCTTGCTAAACGCCATTTTAGATCCTATTATTAAAACTAGAGGTTGATTATACTATGATTATAGCCGATTTCAAGGATTTTCCGCGCAATGCGCGCATTATTGGATTCGATTGGGGCGCACGGCGCACCGGGGTTGCCATATCGGACGAAAGTCGCGAGTTTGTTTTTGCCCGACCACCGATTGTCGGGGGCGATATGGCGCGCCAAATGGCCGATTTGGCGGTGTCTGAACGTGTGGTGGGCATTGTTATTGGTTTGCCATTGCGGACCGATGGGTCGGAATCTGAAACGACAAAACAGGTTCGCGTGGTTGCAAATCAAATTGCCGAATATACCGATTTACCAATCTGTTTGGTTGATGAAAGTTTGACCAGTTCCACCGCCGCAGAAGAGGGTGGTTTGCATAAGCAAAAAGACGTTAAAGAAAAGTTAGATTCCGAGGCTGCGCGTATAATTCTGGAAAATGCAATTGCGATAATGAAACGTGTGTAAAAAAAGAATATAAAAAATGCGCTATGTACAGAATACCCTGCACATAGCGCGCTTTTTTGTTACGACTATTCTTCGTCGCGAATATCTGGAATCTTGCCGTTTTCGGACAGCAATACTGCAATCGGACGTGTTGAATCAAATTGGGCGGTGACGATAAATATTACCATCAGTAATGGCACGCTTAAGAACATTCCAATTACGCCCCAAATCATTCCCCAGAATACCAAGTTCACCAAAATCGCAAGTGTGGACAGGTTCAACGTCTTGCCAGTCAATTTTGGATCCAAGATATTTCCAAAAAGTATTTCCAATGCGATTAAGCCGACCGCAGTAAGCGCCGCCAATTGTATTGATGGTCCAACCGCCAACGCAAACAATACCGGCAAAACGCACGCGGTAATGGAACCGATTGTTGGAATATAATTCATAATGAAAATCAAGAAAGCCCAAGCGCCTGCGAATTCCAAACCAATTGCGCGCAACCAGATATATGCGAACAAACCGGTCAGTCCCGATATAATCGTTTTCATAAACAGGTAACGCTTCATATTTTTATCAACGCTTTCGATGATGTATGCGTATTTTTTTGATTGGCGTTTGTTGGCAAACAGATTTTTCATTTTATTGCGAAATGTTTCTTGCTCGACAAACAGGAATAAAATATAGATTAAAATCATTCCGACCGATGCCACAATCGATGCTGCCGATGCGCCAACCGATGCGGCGATTTGTGTAAAGTTTGGTAATATATGTCGGTCAAGCGATATGCCAAACGAACCAGACAAATAATTTATTGCCGATAAAAGTTTTTCCTGTAATACGGGCAGGGCGCTTTGTAATTGGGCGAACATCGGGTGAATATGTGTTACAAACAAATAGATTGTAAATCCAATTGCACCGAACGATAAAATGCGCGATGTCCAATCAAACAAACGTCCCATAAACGACTTCTCATTTTTATATGGTAAAATTTGTCTGAAATAGTCGGCGATAACATTTATCATATACCACAAAAACAGCGCGACCAAAAATGGTATAAATATTGAACGTCCCAACCATAAAAAAGCAAGCAGTAATAAAAGAAGTATTGTTGTATGCATTTTTTACCCCCGTATTATGTTTCCGTTTTTGATTTTGATTTCGTCCGTTGGCTTAACCAGTTTTGTAAATTGTGACTGGTGCGATATGAACAAAAATGTCGTGTCCGGCATAGCGCTTATTGTGTCGGCGATTTGTTTTTGTGTTTCGGCATCAGCGCCAGAATCTGGTTCGTCCAGTATCGCAAGTTTTGGTTGTGTTAAAACCAGTTGTAACAACATCAAACGCTTGCGTTCGCCACCAGAAAATCCAACATTTATATCACGGTTCAGCCAATCTTTCGGGATATTTAATTTTTCACGTGCTGATTCCAGACGTAATAAAAATTCTGCCATTGATATGTCGCGGCCGGTATCGAAATGTGTGTGCGCAACAACGGTGTGTTTCAGAAAACTTAGGACAGTCAGTCCCAGTATTTCTGGTACGTTTTGTGCGCCAATGAAAATGCCAAGCAATGCACGTGTTGTTGTATTCTCGTGCGTAATGTCACGACCATCAAAAACGATTTTACCCTTGTCCACGATGTATTCAGGATTGCCGATAATCGTTTGTGCAATGGTTGATTTGCCGGAACCGTTTGGACCAGACAACAATACGCGTGCACCATGTTCAACACGAAAACTTATGTCGTGCAACAATTCGCGTCCATCCATTGATACAAAAAGGTTTTTTATTTCCAGCATTTTCTCTTTTATCCTGTATTCCTATTTTAATGCGACAGTGCCATCTGAATCAACTGTTTAGATTCAACCAAAAACTCCATAGGCAAGCGCGCAATAATTGGTGCCGCGTTTGCCCCGATGATAAGTGCCGTTGCAGTGTCTTCATCAATTCCAGATTGCATAAGGAATTGTAATTGTGCCGCATCAATTGCACCGGTTGTTGCTTCGTGACTTTGTGTATTATCGCCATTTGTATGGATTATTGTTGGCAATGTATTTGCAATCGCACGATTTCCAATTATGCGTGTATCACACTTTGATGCGTTTTTAGAATTGTGACCGGCGAACGAAACCATACTGCGAAACGTTTGTTTGGAATCGTCCAAGGCAACACCGTACGACAAAATATTTGATATGGTATTGTTGCCAATGTGAATCATTTTTGTACCCGTATCTGCACATTGCCCACCACGTGTTATGGCAAGTGAATAAAAGTCGCTATGTGCATTGTTTCCGGCTAAAATTGAAGATGGATATTTCCAAGTAAGTGCCGAACCAATTTCAACCTGGGTCCAATTTAATGTTGCATTTTCATTACACCGACCACGCTTGGTCACAAAGTTCAAAATGCCACCAACATTTTTTCCATTTTTGTTTTCGCCCGCATACCAATTTTGCACAGTCGAATATTTTACAGTTGCGTTTTTATGAACAACAATTTCAACAACACCACTGTGTAATTGATGATTTGGTCGGCGTGGGGCACTGCACCCCTCCATATACGATAATTCTGACCCTTCATCAGCGATGATAAGTGTACGTTCAAATTGTCCGATTTTTGCAGTTTCAATTCGGAAATAACTTGCCAAGTCAATCGGGCATTTTGTGTGTGGAGGAATATAGACAAATGTACCGTCTGAAAAAACGGCTGCGTTCAGTGCCGCAAAGAAATTATCGTTTTGTGGTACAACCGTTCCCAGATATTTTTTTACCAAATCGGGATATTGTTGAACGGCATCGGAAAAGGGTAAAAAGATAATTCCTAATTTTTTCAATTCGGCCGAATAAGACGTGTGTACAGATTTGCTGTCAATAACAGTATCGGTCGCCATGCCGAGCAGGGCGCGCTGTTCTGATTCAGGCAAACCCATTTTTTCATATGTTTCTTTCAATTCGGAATTATCGATTGGCTTTGATTCATTATAGTAATTCAACGCATCATAATTGATTGGGTTATAATCAAATTCAGCCCAATGTGGTTCCGTCATTTTTTGCCATGCACGAAAAGCCGCCACGCGCCAGTCGGATAGCCATTTCGGCTCTTTACGGCGTGCTGATATATCACGAACAAGATTTTCAGATAACTTATTCATTGTCTTGTTGATTGGCCAATGTGCGTGCTTGGGCAAAGAATGTTAGTGATTGCCCCAGTAACCCGTCTGTAAATGTTGCGGTCAACATACCATCTGGTTCTGTTTTTGTTAAATGCAACAGTAAACTGTCTGCGCGTGCGATATAGTTTTCAATATTGCGTGCTACTTCGGAATTATTTTTAATTGCACGACGCAATTTTTCCAACGCAAATGGGTTTTTTGCATATTCATCCATAATGCCACCCAACGCACGCCACAGTGGGTGTTCGTTGGTATTACGTGGCATAATGTTTATTGCCGCCATAACGGGAATAAGATTTTGTAATAAATCTTGGTAAATCATTTCGGCATTTTCGGCAACCGCGTTCGTTGCAGATTTTGTTTTCAATATTGATTGCATTTTTACAATAAGGTTATATTGAAATTCCAGTGTCTTATTTATGTTTTTTATGTACGCATTTGTATGAACGGTCATAACGATGGACGAAATAGATAAGATAACCAAAAGTGAAATACCGACCAAAATCAATATGTTTTCCATAATTTTATCCCCATTTTTGTGTTTTGATAGTCCCAGTATAACACCTTTTGTCGATTCGTGCGATTTTATCTTGTGAATAAAAATTTTGTTTTGGGTAGGGTGTTTTTAGGCCTTGCACAGATTCGGTCAAATTGATATAATATACATATTAAATAGGAAAAGAAAGGAAGGTTCATAATGTTCCGCAAGATTCTAATTGCAGCAATGTTTTGTTGTGCGGCAGGTTACTGCTTTGCCGCAAGCGACGGCGGTATGCCCCAGGTTGTCACGTCTGAGGTTTTTTACACCCAAGATAAAACGGTTGATGTCCAAAACGACGCGGTACGCGAAGATTATTCTGAGCAGTATGTCGAAGTGCCGGCATGGCCAATCGCTGGTTCGGATGCGGATGTCGAAGTTTCTTGTGCTGATGGCGCGTGCAGCAAATCAAAACAGTCTGACAATATACGTATCGTATCCAAGATTGGTTCGGATTTAGTTGTTGAAAACAATTTCAATTTAGGTACACGTGGTGATTTTTCTGGTTGGTCGGGTGGTGCAAACATGTTGCATGGAAATCAAATTCCGGTCGGATTTGATGATGAGTGCAATAACGGTTCTGAAATGCCATTGTTGCATCGCGAAGTATTGGAAGATGATGGTGGTAATGTTTTGGTAATGTCGCGCAGTGGTCGTAAATCTTGCAACAAATATTCTGATGGGTATTCTGCATATTTGGCAAAAACTGGTTTATCAAAGCAGGAAATTGCTCAGTTAAATGCCGAAGAGTCTTCGGATGAGTTTGCTTCGATAAGTGAATCTGAGATTGCGGTCGATGTGTCTGCAGATGCCGAAGCACCGGCAGTTGTTAACGACCAGGTTCGTTCGTGGGTTGTTGCCAATGGCCAAACATTGCGCGAAGTTTTACAGTCTTGGTGTGACAAAGAAGGTTGGGATTTGGTTTGGACGACAACACGTGAATATCCGATCGAAGCCAGTGCGGTATTCAAGGGTCGTTTTGTTGATGTTGCATCGGCGTTGGTGCGTAATTTTGGTCGTGCTGTACCGGTTCCATATGCTAAGTTTTATAAGGGAAATCGTGTGTTGGTTATATCGACCACCGAAGAATAAAAATATCTGTTTGACCGTAGGAGAAAACACATATGATAAAGACGATGAAATTATTAGTTGTATGCGTTATTGGTATTGCGATGCTTAATGGTTGTGCACGAAAACAATCGACGATGGTTGCGGCATCTGTCGATCAAGATTTTGTAAATGCATATGACGCATTCGAAATGTCTAAAAATCCACGTGCCAAGGTGGCCAGTGGCGATACGGTTTCTATGTCGGATGGTGTGTGGTTGGGCAATAAATCCATGGTGTTGGAACATAAGAATAAATTGCCTGCACAATTCGAAACGGATTCTGGGGTTACAATATTATTAAATGAACCTGTGACATTACAGGTTTTGGCAAATGATATAAACGCGGTTACTGGGTTGCCGGTGAAAATAGACAGTCAGGTAAGTTCTGAAAAACTGAAAAAGACAATGAATATTGCATATACCGGAAAATTGTCGGGTTTGTTATCCCAGGTTGCAACCGATTTAGATTTGTTATGGTACTATGATAAATCGTCAATTGTGTTCTATGAAACAGAAACAAGAACGTTTACATTGTATGCGCTGGGAACAGAGGTTTCGTATCAAACTGCAATGAATACCGATGATGGAAATCAGGTTTCGTTGGAATCTACATTAAAAGAATGGGATGAAGTTGAAAGTGCGATTACATCAATCATTGGAAAAAGCAGCAATGCAGAATTTACCGTATCACGCAGTTTGGGTACGATTACTGTGACGGCGCCACCATCAGTATTGGCACGTGTTGATGAATATATAAATCGTCAAAATAAACGTCTGTCGCAATTGGTGACAATAGATGTCAAAGTATTACAGGTATCTATTTCCAACGATTCGGCGTTTGGGCTGAATTTGGCGGCGGCGATAAATGCGACATCTGGATTGAATATCGTTGCAAATCCAAAGAATAATTTGGCTACGACCGAGGCATCGTCAATGAATGTTGCGGTGTTGTCGAATACTGTGTCGGCATTATCGGGTGCAACACATACGGTAAATGGTACCGAAGTAGCGGGGGCTTATACCCAAGACGATATTATGCATGGCGCATTAGCAGGTGTTGCGGGAAGCAATGCTTTGATTCAATCGCTGGCAAAACAGGGTAAAGTGTCGTTGGTTACGAATGTTGGTGTGACAACGCGTAATAATCGTGTCGCACCTGTGAACAATACACGTACAACAGGTTATATTAAACGATTTGAATCACGGAACTTTACAACGGTCGAATCATCAACGGTTGACCAAGACGATTTGGAAACTGGTTTTTCAATGCAATTGTTGCCGAATGTTTTGGATAACGGTAAGATATTGTTGTTGTTCAGAATGTCTGTGCGTGAATTATTAAAGATGTCAACCCAAACAATTGGTGAAGTTACATTACAATTACCAGAGGTTGAAGAGCGTAGTTTTATGCAAGAAGTTATTATGGAGTCAGGACAGATGTTGGTTGTGTCTGGGTTTGAGAAACAAAACAACAGTGATACCCGTTATGGTTTGGGTAATCCAGACTTTATGGCATTGTCTGGTTCACGTGAAACGGCGGCGCAACGTGATGTGTTGGTTGTTATCTTGACACCACAAGTTTTGATAAGTCCGATGGATTCTGAACGTACAATTCAGCAACATTGGGGTGCACCATTGAATTAATCAAAAAATTTTTTCAGTATTTCTAAAATTCCGCAGAAATGCGGGATTTTTTTTATCGAAAAAGTGCTTTACTTATATAGCGATTTTTTACTAACATTATTCGTAAGGATAGAATTGAAGCTGAATTCATGCGGTGGCATGAATTCGGCAGAGAGACAGGAGAAGGAATCACAAAAAACTGGCACTTTTTTATAGTTTGATAATAACGAATTTTAATTAATTAAAGTTCGCTTTTTGTCGTTATCTTGAAAAATCCGGTTTTTATGTGAAGTGTTCGTTTCTTGGACGCAAGAAATGAATGAAAGTGGTAGCTATAAAAGATATATATGAAACCGGTTCGTATAATCTTTACTTGTTTAATATGTGGATTTGTTTCCACTGTGCGCGCTGATATCGCCAGTGTGCAATATGTTCAATCAATTGTTTCATCGTTGACGCCAATGCAACCCGACTGGTCGCAAGACGATACAAGTGCTGAAGACTATATTAAAAATAAACCAACAATACCGACGGTGGGTGATGGTGTGTTGACTATCCAGAAAAACGGAACGGATGTCGATACGTTTTCTGCAAATGCTACAACGAATAAAACAATAAATATAACAGTACCAACAACCGCAGCGGATGTTGGTGCGGTCCCAACAACAACGACAGTAAATGGTCATGCGTTGTCCGCAGATGTTGCTGTGACCAAGGCTGATGTGGGACTTGGAAATGTCGCAAATGTTGATACGACAGATGCCACAAACATTACCAGTGGCACCATGGATGTTGCGCGCTTGCCAGTTGGCGCGACAGCATCGACGGTTGCTGCTGGTAATGATTTGCGGTTTGATACGGTGTCAACAACGCAACCTTCTGGAACGCCACCAACTGGAACGGTGTTTATATGGTTTGACTGAGCAAGTATGTGAGGTTTTTAGAACAAAGAAAAACATCCCGATTGGGATGCTTTTCCCGAATCAAATCTGGCAGAAATTTATGCCATTTTTGCAACTTTCTTGGTTAATCTGGAAATCTTGCGAGCTGCACGCTTTTTCGGCATAATTTTGCCAGCAGACTTCATCAGTTTGCTTTCCGCGGCACGTGTTGCAGAAACTGCAACCGCTTTATCCCCAGATTCGATAGCTTTGATAGCTTTTTTCGTTGCAGTTTTTACCGCACTACGACGTGCAGTATTCACAGCGTTTTTCTTTTCTGTTACCAAAACTCTTTTTTTAGATGACTTATGATTTGCCACTTTATTTTCCTTTTATTTTCTGTAGGTTTCTGATATTTTATAGAAAAGAAACATAAAATCAAGGAAAAATAAAATGGTTTACATATTTATATTAGTTATTTCTTATTTATTGGGGTCTATACCGATGGGCTTGTTGCTGACGCGTTTAGCGGGCAAGGGCGACTTGCGCAAAGTTGGATCGGGTAATATCGGTGCGACAAACGTTATGCGTGTTGGTGGATTGCGCTTGGCTGCACTTGCGTGGGCGCTGGACATGGCAAAGGTTATTGTGTCCGTATTTATCGGTGAATTTTATGGTGGTATCGGTCTTGGTGCGTGGTGTGGTTTTGCCGCAATTGTCGGGCATTGTTTCCCAATTTGGCTTAAGTTCCATGGGGGCAAGGGTGTGTCGGGTCTGTTCGGTATGCTGTTGGCGATTTCCCCGTTGTCATTTGTGTTTATTGGAATCGAATGGCTGATTGTGGCATTGACCAGTGGATATTCATCGTTGGGGGCATTGACTGTATTTTTGCTTGTGCCGATATTTGGTTTCGTCATAGATATAAATGTTGGATATGCTTTTTTGGCAACGGTGATTTTAAGTGTCTTGCGACATCATTCAAACATCGCGCGTTTGGTCCGTGGACAAGAATCACGCATAGAATGGAAATGGAAAAAGTGATAAAAGACGCACGTTTTGTGCGTTTTTTTATTTAGTCTTTATTTTAACCTCTTTTTGTGATATAATGCTTTGCATGATAATAGAGGGAGTCTGTGTAATGAAACGGGTATTTACTTCGTTTGTGGTTTGTGCGCTTGGTGTTTTATGTGCTGATTTTGCGTCGGCGGCAACAAGTCGTTTGGGTGTTTACACTAACTCGAATTCTGGACGTATGCCATCGATTCCCGTATCAACTGTTGGTATTAAAACGGCATCTAATCTGAATAATACGCCACCGGCATCTATGGGTCGTGTTGAAGAGTCAAATTCAGAACAAGAACAACAATCTGAAACAAAACCCGAAGAAAAGCCAGTAATTGATATGCGCGAGAAAGAACGTGAAGCATGCATAAGAAATAATATCGGTGTTGGTAATACTTTTGTTTGGGCATCGCGGTACAGTGATATAAGCAATTATGCAACAATGATAGAAGATACCGAAAAGCCAGATAATAATGCGTGCTTTGTACGTGTTGAATTGAAATCGTCTGATTCAAGAATTGATATGGGTGGATTCCCGGGTAAATATTTCGAAATGGGTCGCGATATTACGTGTGGTTCATGGGTTGATGAAGGCAGGGTTGAACAGTTGATACTGGATGCTAAAAAGAAGGGGCGTACATGGGCAACAATTGGTGGCGCAGTTGGTGGCGCGGCATTGGGTGTTGGCGCGATGGAATTATTTGGAAATGATTTAATAGATGGTGCGGTTCAGGGACAAAGGGCGGAAAATTTGAGCCAAAACGAATTGCTACGTTCACAGTTGCTTGTATTAAAGGATGAAAACAAAGCCGAATATGATGCAGTTATGCAAGAATTGAAAGAACTGAAAGATTTGTGTGCAGATGAAAAATGGTCTAATAAAAAACCACCGCAAGAATGTGGCGAAATAAATTACACATATCTGTTGAATAACGCAAAATAATAAAAAGTCCCGCGATGCGGGATTTTTTAATTCAAGATTTTATTCATATGTAGTATATATAGATATATGTCAGATTTATTTAATAAATTATTGATTTTGCGAACACCGAAAATCGGACCGGTGCGCTATGCCGAAATCATATCGCAATTTGGTTCGCCCGATGCGGCGGCGGCAATGATTGGTGCGAACGATTCGGTGCGCGACAGTGTCGCGCGTGAAATGGACATGGCGGCGCGGTTAAACATTACATATATATCGGACGATGATGATTTATATCCATCACTTTTACGCGGGGTAAAAAATCATCCGCCGGTTATAACGGCGCGTGGAAATGTGGACACATTGAAAAAACGCGCTGTGGGTATGGTTGGTACACGACATGCAACCGCCGCTGGTATGGAATTTATGGGAAATCTGGCAACGGCATTTGCGTCGCATAATTTTGCTGTTGTATCGGGTATGGCAATGGGAACCGATTCGGCGGCACATCGTGGTGCACTATGTGCAATGGGCAACACACAAACAATCGCGGTACTGGGTGGCGGTGTTGACTATATATGGCCATTGGAAAACGAATCATTATATGGTGAGATTTTAGAACGTGGCGTTGTGGTAAGTGAAATGCCAGTGGGTTTTAAGCCAACGGGATCAAACTTTGTTCAACGCAATCGTTGGATTGCGGGTTTGTCTGAAAAACTGATATTGGGTGAGGCAGATATGAAATCTGGCAGTATGACAACCGCCCGATTCGCAAGTGATTTAGGACGCGAATTATGGGCAATCCCGTCGCACCCAGCAGATTCTCGGGCTGTTGGTCCAAATTCTTTGATTGCGAATGGAACGGCAAAATTATGTATGGGCGAATCGGATTTCTTTGGCGACAAAAAAACGACAAAAAAATCGGATGAAAAAAATGTAAATTCCGAATCAGAAAATGACGTTTTGGATAAATTAGGAACAATTCCATTATCCGAATCTGTATTGGCACAAATTGTCAAAAAAAGTGTTTCGGAAATTAAACGCGATTTGGTTGTGTTGGAATTGCGCGGTGTTGTGAAAAAAGTGGACGGTGGATACATTCGTCTGTGAATCTTTTCTTGTATATACAGTGTATATACAAAGCGCGGAAAACTGGTAAAAAAACGAATCGTTGTCAAAAAATAAATCTTTAATTTTTTATCAAGATTTATTTGCAAATCGAAAATTATCTTATAAATTGTTTCCTGTAATCCAAACGATTGATAAACATCAATCACCAAAGCGGTTGGCAGGATATCAATAAGATAGAAAACTAACCACTGAAAAAGCGAGAGGGTATAACCAAAGTAGGGCAAACATAAACACTAAATTTTTTGTAACGGAAAAATTTAGCGTTTATGTGCAGGGTGCTTTTTATACTCTTACGCACAAGGCAGGAAACTCTTTTAGGGAAGGAAAGGAGAAACGACATGCAGGTAGCGGCAACAAAACAAATGACAAACTTGGATTTAATCCGTGGGGCCATTGCCGCAAAAATTGATACCGCCTGTTTTTCTGCTTGGATTGAACCACTGGATTTTGATATTTCCGAAAATGTTTTAACACTTGGCGCGCAAAACCAATTTTCTGCGGACTATGTTTCGTCTGTATATGGTAATATCTTGTCGTCTGTTGCGGGTGAACATGGTTTATCATTAAATATATGTGTACGTGGCGCGGTTTCGTCGCCGGTTGCCAATGACAATGCGGTGGCGGCATATGCGCCAATGCCGGCGGCAACCAATGCGTGTGCATTTGATGCGTTTGTTGCATCCGAAGAAAACGCATTTGTCTTGTCGGCATGCAAAAAAATATCAGCGGGTTCTGTTTCATTCAGCCCGCTGTTTATTTATGGTGCATCGGGTGCGGGTAAAACATTATTAGCGGGGTGTATTCGTGATGCGTCTGTGGGACGCGTAGTAATGATGACGGGTGGTGGTTTTGTTTCTGAATTCACACGTTCGTTGCGTGATCATAATATTTTCGCATTCAAAGATTATTGCCGTAATTGTGATACATTTATCTTGGACGATGTGAACGCTTTGGCGGGCAAGCGCGCGACAATGGATGAATTCATCCAGTTAGTTATTGATTTGCGTGCTGCGGGTAAAAACATTGTTTTGACATCAAATACTGCACCAAACAATTTGACCGGTTTTGACAGACACGCACAATCATTATTTGCGTCTGGCTTGACGGCGGACGTTGTCGCACCAAACGAAAACGTAAGACGTGTAATGTTGATGCGTGCGGGTGTTTCTGCGAACGTTGCGTCGGCACTGGCGGGACGTATTGTGTCGGATGGGCATATGGTTGCAGGTGTTATAAATAAAATCAAAACATATGCGGAACTGATGAATACCGACATAACGATTGATGTTGCAGAACATTTGTTGGCTGACACATTGAAAAAGTCCAAGACACCAATCGCTATGGTTAAAACAATGTGTGCGACATTGGGCGTATCATATGATGCGGTATGTGGAACAGGTCGTAATCGTGCATTGGTTTTGGCGCGTCAGGTAATGATGGTTGTGTTAAAGGGGGCAACGAAATTGTCATTGGCTGAAATTGGGAATTATGTTGGTGGTCGCGATCACGCAACGGTGATGTATGCGATAAAACAAATTGAAAAACAAATGGTTTCTGATTTGGTTTTGGCGGCACAGATAAACGATATGATTGCGGAATATAAATAAAGGTTTTCTTGTTTGGTTGTTGTGAAAAAATCACCGCGATTGCGGTGATTTTTTTATATTCCATTTGGAACAGGTCGGAAAATATGATAAAATATAAAAAAGTATTGTTCCAATGGGGGAGAATGATGAAAAAAATATGTCTTTTTTTATGGTTAGTGTGTTGTGTGTTTGCTTTTAATACTGCATTTGCGGATGTTGGTTGTATGCCGACCGATTGTAGTCAATCTGCGGGCAATGATAAAATAAGTTCAGAATCTTTGACAAAAAACAAACGGAACACAGGAACATGTTACATATGTGAACATGGTTTTTGTGAAGATGGTAATATTGTTTATGACAAAAGAAGCGATACAGGAAAAGTGTGTCATTATGGCAAGGGGATTTTTATGAGCGATGATAAATGGCAAAATTATACCGTAGAGCTTTGTCCAAATGCATTATCGACTCGTGGGGAAGTACAAGGAAGCACAAAAGTATATTACATTGATGGTAAAAAAGAAGCTGATAGAGATTTGCCCGTGGCAAAAGGTACTGTTTGTTATAGGTATGAATGTCCCGATGGTCAATACGTGGATGACAAAGGATTGAAGTGCGTGAGTAAAGAACCACAAAAACAAAAGACACAAGAAAAACAAGAAGGTATAGCAGCGTGTGTAAAAACAGATTCAAATGGTAAACAGTCGAATGCCGTTGAAAACGAACAAGTCGATATAGCGTGTGAAAAGGGTTTGCCTGGAAACAGTATGCCATTGGGGGATTTAGCTTCCGATGGTGCTTTGCATGATTTAAATCATGTTGTACAAGGAAATAATCCGTTTGGTTGTTATGCGACTTGTCGAAAGGATGGTTGGTATATTACATTAAAGAATAAAGGTTGTGTCGCTGGCTATGAACCAGACACGAATCACAAGGTATGTAAAGAAACAGCAGGAACAAAAGCAGAAAGAGAAAAGAGAGAACGTGCGATTAATGCCAAAAACTGTTCTGATTCTGGTGGTACGTGGAACGATGGTACTGGATGTACATGCAACAAGCCACATATGAAAGATTTAGATAAGGGCAAAACATGTCAGTGCGAATCGGATGCATATGTTTTCAATAAGGACAAGCATGTTTGCGAAATTACCGATTTGGAACAGTTGAAACAAAATTGTGAAAGGGCAGCCAAAAACTCAAGCAGTGGTGTTGAAGGTTGGGATGGCGTTTCCAAGTGTATCTGTAAGCAGAGTAATGAAATGTACAACTTTGACGGTGTAAGCAAATGTGTTCAAGACGAAAGATATAAATTATGTGCTGCAAAACCAAATGAAGCATACTGGAAGCACGACGAAGAAAAATGTGTATGCATCGATAAAGATTTTGAGTGGATGTACAATCGTTGTGATAAAAAGGGTGAAGTTATCATTGCTGAAAACGAAGCAAATGCTACGGGACGTGTTCAATCGTTGGTTAAGGGGTTAAAAGAAAAATTTGCGACCTTTGAAAAATCGGTCTGGAAAGATAAAGAAGGTAATTTCAACAAGGCGCGTTTGGCATCTGATTCTATTGCGGGTGTTGTGTTGGGTACCGCCGGCGGTTTAATCACAAGTCATGTTGTTAAAAAGAGCCAAATAAAGAGTGGCTTTGAAGATATTCAGTGTACAGTTGGTGGTCAAAAGGTTGCCGATTGGGGTGATGAGTTTACAGTTGGTATAAAATAAAAAAACGCCCGTTTGGGCGTTTTTTTATACAAACAAATCTTTCACAAACTGGGCGTGTTCAGTAATAAACTTGAATCTGAACTCTGGCTTTTTACCCATAAGTTCGGAAACGATTGTGCGTGTCTTTTCCGTATCTTCCATTCCGTCATCTGTTTTTGGTGGCAAATCAACACGAATAAGACGACGCGTCTTGGGCGACATTGTCGTTTCACGCAGTTGGTTTGGCATCATTTCACCAAGCCCCTTAAACCGTGAAATTTCAACACGTTTATTTTTATATTTTCCGTTCTTTAATTCTTCCAATTCTTCATCAGTATCAACATATATTGATTCAGTGCCACAGGTCAGTTTATAAAGTGGCGGACAAGACAAATACAAATGTCCACCATAAATCAGTTGGGGCATATACTGATAGAAAAACGCCATTAAAAGTGATGCAATATGTGAACCGTCAACGTCAGCATCGGTCATCACGATAATTTTTTCATAACGTAATTTTGATTCATCCCAATCTTTCGCCGTTCCAGCACCGATGATGTCAATAAGTTCATTTAATTCCTTGTTCGCGTTAAAGCGTTCATCGGAATTAGACATAACGTTTAAAACCTTACCACGTAATGGCATAATCGCCTGGGTCGCGCGTTCGCGTGCCTGTTTTGCGGTACCGCCCGCAGATTCACCCTCAACAATAAACAGTTCGGTTCCTTCGATCCCGTGTTTGGAACAGTCCGCCAACTTCGCCGGCATACGTGCACGTTTGGTCGGGGTTTTACGTGCGATATCTTTGACCTGTTTGGTTTTAATACGCGCGTTCGCCAAATTGATTACAAAGTCTAAAATTGCATTTGCAGTTTTTGGGTCAGATGCCAAAAACATTTCCCATGGATCGCGCAGTGCGTTTTCGGTATAGCGTGCAATTTCAGGGTTTGATAATTTCTCTTTGGTTTGGCCAAGAAATTGGGGCGTTTTATAAAACACTGAAACAATCGCCGCAACGGAATCAAATACGTCTTCGCCAATAATGTTTGCCGCAGCCTTGTTATTTACCTTTTCACCGTACGCCTTTATCCCCTTAGTAATCGCAGACTTAAAACCACTTTCGTGAGTACCACCGTCAATGGTCGCGATTGTATTGCAATATGATGCAAAAAATCCGTCGTCGGATGCCGCGCCATTTTCATCGGTCAATATTGTCAATGCCCATTCAACACGACCGGCATCGTCTGGAAAGTCCACCGTGCCACTGAATATACGAGGCAAAATCTTAGGCTCTGAATCAGTTTTTTCCGCCAAGAAATCGGCAACACCATTCGCATAGAAAAATGTTGTTGTGGCGGGAATACCCATATCTTCGGTAAGCAATGTTGGGTTACAACGCCAATCAATCTTTACACCACGCGACAGAAAAGCCTTAGCCCGCGCCATACGGTAAATTTTAATTGGCTTGAACACCGCATTGGCACCAAAAATCTGGTCGTCAATTGTGAAACGGATTTTTGTACCGTGTGATTTGGTCGCGTCGCCACGTGTAATAGGACTTGTTGCGACACCGCGTGAAAAAGTTTGGTGCCATTCATAACCGTCGCGGGAAATCGTCACAATCATCTCAGACGACAGGGCGTTCACAACCGCCGAACCAACACCATGCAGACCGCCACTGGTCTTGTAAACATTATTATTGAACTTACCGCCCGAATGCAGGGTGGTCAAAATAACCTCCAGTGCCGATTTACCCGGATACTTTGGGTGTTCATCAACTGGAATCCCACGACCATCATCGGTGATTTCAATCGTTTTTGCGTCAATTAAATCAACAGATATCTTTTTGGCAAACCCAGCGACCGCTTCGTCAATGGAGTTATCCAGAATTTCAATGGGTAAATGGTGCCACGCTTTCTCGTCTGTACCGCCAATATACATGCCAGGACGCAGACGAACAGGCTCCAGCCCCTCAAGGACCTGGATATCAGATGCATCGTATGAATGTGTGTTCTTTTCAACCATAGTGATATATTATTAGAACATTATTTGATTTTGTGCAAACGAAAAAATTGCATTTATCCCGAAAATACGGCGATTTTTGTTAGGAGTAGGGGCTTGATTTTATGGATACGCGCCCTATATTTATCTCAACAAGTATTTACGGACGTAAAAATGAATAAAAATCCATATGAAGTTTTGGGGGTGGCTCGCGACGCGTCAGACGCAGATATCAAGCGGGCGTACCATAAATTAGTGCTTAAATACCACCCAGATAAAAATCCCGGGGATAAATCAGCCGAAGAAAAATTCAAGGAAGTCAATAACGCCTTTGATATCCTAAAAGACCCACAGAAACGTGCGGCATATGATCGCTTTGGTGATGCAGCGTTTGCGGGGGGTAATGGGGCATCTGCGGGGGCCGGCTTTGGCGGAAATCCGTTTGGTGGTGGTGCGTTCCACTTTGATATGGGTGGTGGTGCCGGTATGGACGACATTTTGCGTGAGGCTATGCGTGGTTTCGGCTTTGATATGGGTGGCGGTGCGCGTGGCGCGGCACAAAACCGTGCGGGACGTGATTTGTTGGATGAAGTGGTAATTGACCTGAAAGACGCTTATTTTGGCACAACCCATACAGTCAACTTTTCAAGCAAGGTAAATTGTGAAAAATGTCATGGGTACGGTACCGCAGATGGAAAACCGGCCCCAACATGTACGCGCTGTGGTGGTTCGGGCTTTGTTCATACGCGCCAGGGATTTTTTGCAATGGAAACACCTTGTCCGGAATGTAATGGTCTGGGGCATAAAATTGATAAAAAGTGTTCGGCGTGTGATGGCACAGGTGCGGTTCATAAATCGCGCAGTATTGATGTAAAGATTCCGGCCGGTATCGAAGATGGTGCAAGATTACGTTTAGCGGGCCAGGGCGAAGCGGGTACCAACGGTGCGCCGGCGGGTGATTTTTACCTGGACGTGCGTATTCGTCCCGATAAACGATTCGTGCGTAATGGGGCCGATCTGATTATGCGTATGGACGTTCCGTTCACTACACTTGCGCTGGGTGGTGAAATTGAAATAGAAACAATTGATGATAAAAAATTGTCGGTTAAGGTTCCAAGTGGTACCCAAGTCGGTGAAAAATTACGTGTACGTGGTCACGGTATGCCAACAGGAAGACGCGCCGATTCGTTTGGTGATTTGTATATCGAAATAGCAATATCTATTCCAACAAAACTGACCGAAAAACAGAAAAAGATTTTAACAGAATTTTCTGAAACCAAGTCTGCAAAGAAAGGTTGGTTTTAACCTTTATTTAATGTGATAAGAAAACGCGCTATGTACAGTATTTGGTGTACATAGCGCGTTTTTATATGTGTTATTTTTATATTATTTCTTTTTTATTTTTTTCAATTTTTCAGCAAATGTAAATGTGTATTCTGTGGCCGACCAAACAGAAGCCAACAATGATACCCATAAACCAATCATACCAAAGCCAAACAACGCACGGAACACCATCAGATAACGTGGGGACATTGGTGTTTTAAGTGTGCTTAATGCGAACAATGTTAAAATCGCAGTAATCGTTATCATCTGTAAAGTGGTTTTAATTTTTCCCATTGAAAAGCGTGCCTTTGGTACCGGCATTTCAATTTTTTGTGTTCCCAAGAATTCACGCAAACCACTGATATACAATTCACGTGCAATCATGATGATTATTGGAACAACAACAAACCACAATGGCATCATAACCGTCAACATAATGAATGTATTCACAACAATCAGTTTGTCACCAATGTGATCCATTACACCACCCAGTTTGGTGCAAACATCATATTTACGCGCCAAATATCCATCAAAGAAATCGGATAATGCCGCCAAGACAAACAATATTAATGATGTCCAAGTTAATTGAAACCAAAGGGTTGGTATAATTGCAAAAGCCGCAGCAATGCGGAATGCAGATAAGAAGTTTACAAAGAATTTCATATATTTTTTCTCCTTTATTATATATATGTAATCTGATTATAACACGTCTGAATGGAAATAGTCATATATTTTTTTTGCCGCGACATCCCCCAATTCCGGAACACGACGCAGTGCGTCGATATCGGCGTTCATTATAGCACGCGGTGAACCAAAGTGTGCCAATAATAAATGTTTGCGTTTTGGACCAATGCCGTCAATTTCATCTAATACGGACGCAGTCATGTTTTTTGCACGTGTTGTACGATGATATGTAATGACGAATCGGTGGGCTTCGTCACGAACAGCGCGCAACATTAAAAACAATGGTGAATCTTTTGGCATATCGTGATATTCGGTTCCATCGGGCATAATAAAATGTTCATCGCCATTACGTACAACACCCTTGGTCACACCAAGTATTGCGATGTTTGGTGCAACGCGGTGCGCAATATTCCATTGGGCCACCCCCCCATCAACAATTATTAAATCGAGTTTTGGACCATGTGCAACTGCGCGCGATACAAATTCTTCCATCATTGCAATATCGTTTCCGGCGCGTTTTTTATCATTCAATCTGAAATGGCGATAACCAGATTTATTAAATCCGTTGTGTCCAAAAGTAATCATCGCGCCAACGGGATTTGTTCCGAATAAGTGCGAGTTATCAAACACACCCGCCGTTTCAATTTTTATACCCAACCATTTTTCCAACGCATCAACATTTTTATTCCAAGAAGAAAAGTCGCTATGTACACGATTATGCCGCATACCGCGATTTGATGTGTGGGTTAATGCGGCAATTTTATCACGACAAATTGCTGCGTTCTCAAAATCCGTGTCAGCGGAATATTTTTGCATTTGTTTTTGTAAATCATGTATGATTGGTTCACTGTCGCCAGTAAGTATGCGTCGTGCCAAAGTAACACGTTCGGTGTAGTCAGTTTGTGCGATTGTACATGGCGCGCTGCACCGTCCAATTTGATGTAACAGGCATGGTCGTGCACGATTACGCATAAATGTATCGGTACATGTGCGTAAGTTACATACCTTTTGTATGGTTTTTATTGTTTCGTTTAATGCAGAAACAGATGGGTATGGTCCAAAGACATCACGGTGTTGGGTAACACGACCACGAAATTTCATCAGTCTTGGGTATTGTGACTTGGTCAGCGCAATCATCGGGTACATTTTCCCATCGGTCAGCATAATGTTATATTTCGGCTTTTGGGTCTTAATCAGTTCTTGTTCCCGAATAAGCGCGTCCGATTCTGTGGGGACGATTTCCCAGTCAACACGCGCGACCAATGTACGCATAACCTGTTTATGTGGTTCCAATTTTGATATATCAATGTACTGTTTCAGGCGGTTATAAAGGTTTTTTGCTTTGCCCACGTAAAGCAATAAACCGTCTTGGTCGTACATTTTGTATACGCCAGGGGACCGTGGAGCATTTTCAATTAAATCTGTAAATTGAATATTCATAACGTTTATGATAAAATAATATAAAGAAAAATCAAATGGGGGACAAAATGAAACAAGAATCAGGTCGTTCTATGATCGAAATGCTTGGGGTATTGGCTATTATGGGCCTTATTACCGTTGGTGCAATTGGTATGGTTTCAACAGCGATGCGTACGCAAAAACGTAGCGCAGTAAATGACGAAGTCTTACAGATTGTAACCGGTGTACGTCAATTGTTGGGTGAATATGATGATTTTTCTAATATCAACAATGCAACCATATTTGGTGCAATTGGTATGTCAAATAAAAATCCATATGGCGGAACATATACCGTATCTGTGGACCCATCAAATTCACGTCAATTTATTGTCGGAATAACTGGGTTAAGTGAATCTGACTGTGAGTTTTTATCAACAAAAGCATGGTCTGATTCGGTTGGATATCAAATGTCTGGCGGAAAACAAAGTGGTGCGGTTGGTGATTGTCGTAACGCAATGGGCAACAATACCGTTCAGATTACGTACGGCGAGTAAGTATTTCGGGGGCCGCGTATGGCGGATGTTAAAATAGTTTCAAAGGTTGAAGATGGAACACGCCTTATGCGGTGGTTTGGGCGGCATTTTCCATCGTTGCCAAATGCCGAATTTCATAAACTTTGTCGGGGTGGACAAATTCGACTGAATTCTTCACGCGTCCGTGGAACCGAAATTTTACGTTCGGGTGACGCGATTCGGGTGCCACCAACAATTTCTGGGTATACATCTGAAAAAACTAAAAAAACAGAATCAGGTGAAAAGTTTTCTTTGTCTGATTTGGAACAATTGCGCAAATGCATAATTCATAACGATGATGATATCGTTGTGTTTGACAAGCCGGCGGGTTTGGCGGTCCAGGGTGGTACAGGTATTCGTAAGTCAATTGACAAAATGGCGGCGGCGATGTTTCCATATGCGAAAATATCATTGGTGCATCGTTTGGACAGGGAAACCAGTGGTGTGTTGGTTGTCGCAAAAAATCAACGTGCCGCACAAAGTTTAGCGTCAGAGTTTCAATCGAAAACGGCACACAAAGAATATCTGGCCTTATTAAATGGCAATGTGAAAAAGAAGCACGATGTCATAGATAACTATATAAGCAAAGGTCAGGTTTTTGATTCCCCAACACGCATAAACAATGGCACGGGTCAACGTCCCCAACGTGCGATAACGGAATATGAAGTGTTGGCAACAGCCGGTTGTGTGTCGTGGGTTTTATTTAAACCACAAACCGGCCGTACGCACCAGTTACGTGTACATAGCGCATTTTGTCTGAATGCACCAATTGTCGGTGATGACTTATATGGTCGCAAGAAAAGAATGGACGCCGCATTAAAAGCAATGCTGACAACAAACAATTTGCATTTGTTGGCATATCGTTTAACATTTCGTCACCCAACAACTGGACGGTTGTTAACGTTCTGTGCGGGGGTACCAGAGTTTATGAAACCTGTGATGAAGTTTTTGGAATTACAGTTACCAAAATGTGATTAGTAAAATGGCACGCAAAAAAAAGAAAAAGATTTTTTTGAAAGTGTTTCGTATCATTGGGCTGTTCTTTGGCGGAATGGCGGTTGCGTTGTTTGTTGCGTTGAGTCAGGTAAATCTTGAAACTTTGCGTGGTAATATTTTAAGTATGTTGCGCAATTCAACCGGTATGCCAGTGGAAATAGATGGCGCAGTGTCGTGGAAATTTTCGTTGCGTCCAAAAATCGAGTTGCATGATGTGCGTATAAAAAATTCCGACTGGGCCAAGTCTGAATATGGTTTTGATGCAAAAAAAATAGATGTCACATTAAACCTTGTATCATTGTTACGAAATCATCCAACAATACAAAATGTCAGTATAAATGATGCTAAAATCGCATTGGAAAAAAATTCAAATGGTGAGTTTTCTTTGATGTCAAATGATGATGACGATGAAGCGAATGATGACAAAAACCCAGATAAAGAAAAAACAAAATCACAACCAAAATATCCAGTTAAAAGTATGGGAATTGGTGGTCTGGAAATCCATAATTTAAGTGCGAATATCGATGGTGAAAAATACACGATATCCAGTTTCCAAATGCGATATATGTCGCGTAATAATAAACGCGAATTTTCGGGTTGGTTAAAATCTGGAATGAAAGTTTTCCCATTTGTTGTGTCGTTTTCAGAATACAATGCGGAACGTAAAATTTATCCAATGAGCATTGCGTTCACAACGGGTGGAACACCGTTAATTGCTAATGTTGCATTAGAGGGTACAAGTTTAGCCCCAATTGATTTTATTATAAAGGGAGACGTTCCGGATTTTGCGGCATTTGGTTCGGCAATTGGGCAGAAATGGTCTGATTTACCACCAATGTCAATAAATATGGCGGGTGGTTTTGGTAAAAGTAAATTGACTTTGCGTAAGTCATCAATTGCGGTGCGTGGTGTGAATGTCAACGTGTCTGGGGAATATGATTGGTCGAAAAGCATACCAAAGATTATTGCGAATATTGATGCAGGCAAGGTTGATTTAGAAGAAATGTTTCCGCGTACGCATACATGGGTACACCCAAAGCGCGATCTAAATGCGTTTAAGGATACGCCGCTTTATGGCGATGTGTTAAATCATGTTAATTTACAGGCGCGCATAAAAATAAAAAGTTTAGTTGTATATCGCGATTTGTCTTTGGACGATATGGATGCGGACTTTACGACAAACGCGGGTCATGGACGTGTGGATATGAACTTTATCTTTTCAGATGGTAATTTCAGAATTGCATCTAATTTTGATATTGATTCCGATGGACGTCTGTATGCTAATTCTGCTGTACGTGCCGAAAATATGTACATAGGGACATTGTTAAATCAAATTCGCACGGATGATGTTATTTCTGACTTGCCAGTAAATATAAGTATATATGCGGTTGCAAATGGACGTAATTTATCAGAATTTATGAACACAATTACAGGACCTGTGTTGATTAAATCAACAGGGACGGGATATGCACATTCAGAATTAGTTTCTAATATTTATGGTAAAGACACGCTGACATCTCTGCGCCAGGGTATCCAAGATATGTTTTCAGACGATAAACAACACGATAAAATCAAAATAAAATGTGCAACGGTAAATGTAAAACTGCGTAATGGTTTGGCAGAAACACAAAATGGTGTTGCTGTTGAAACAAATGCGATAAACGCGCGCTTAGCGGGCAGTGTTGGCTTGGGTAAAGAAAAAATGAAACTTGCATTAACAACGGTGCCAGTGCGTGGACTTAAAATATCACTTTCGGGGAATGTTGTAAATTCGGTGGAAATCAACGGTAATTTATCTGAGCCAGATGTCAAAGTTAGTGGTCTGTCGGTTGCTGGTAAGGTTGCGTCAGCAACAGGCATAGGACTGCTTTTAGCGCCATTTACGGGCGGTTTGTCGGTTGTGGCTGGTGCGGGAATTGGACTGGTGGCGGGCGATTTGCTAGAGAACTGGTTGGCAGATGATGAACCTTGTCACACCGCGGCAAAACATGGTGCACCAGTACGACGTGATGATCCAAAATGGTTTGAAACACCAGTATCTGATTTAATGAACAGTGTATTTGACAATACGCAACAATTGGACGAAGATACAGAATAGGCGAATACATAAAGCAGGGGGCGTAAATGTTTAATTGGCTGGACCTTGTACAAATACTGGTAATTGTTATCCTGATATGGATATTCTATCGCACGTTTATTAAAAATACTCAATCGGAAAAACTGGTTCGCGGGTTATTCAGTTTGGCGGCATTATGGATATTGGGATTTGTAATGTCGTGGGCGCATTTGTGGTTATTGGGGCGCTTTTTCCATTGGACTGCGCTGTTTTTGTCATTAAGTTTGATTGTCGTGTTCCAACCCGAGTTGCGAAAGTTTATTGCGATGATGGGCAATGTTGATACATGGCGTGAAATTATTGCGCATGGCGGGATTGGTATGCGTGATACGTCAAGTTTGGATGCAATCTGTTCGGCGGTGGAGTATATGTCGGCAAAACGTACGGGTGCACTGATTGTATTCCCAATGAAAATGACAGACAGTGTTATTACAAAGCCTGGTGTGCATATTGATGCGGCAATAACAACAGAATTGATTTTAACAATATTCTTTAACAAAACACCATTACACGATGGTGCGATGATAATTGAAAATAACCGTATTGCGTATGCAGGGGCAATATTGCCATTGTCCCAGAACAACCTTAATTGGAAATATGGTACACGTCATCGTGCGGCATTGGGGTTGTCAGAACAATCGGGGGCAGTTGTATTGGTTGTGTCTGAAGAATCGGGCGATATTTCCATTGCTGAACGTGGCAAATTTACAAAATATGACGACATTAAAAAATTACGCGCCAAATTGGAAAAAATTTTGGAAAAATAAACGCCATATTTTATACATTTAGCCAATATAAATCACACATAAAAATGGTGCTTGCACCGAATCGGTGTTTTTTGGTAGTATTACCCCGAAAGGAATGTAGGCGTAATAATAAACAGGAGCATACAAAATGGAATTTTCGGTATTTCGTCAGGTTTTAATCCGTGCACTGGGGCATATGCAATCTATCGTGGAAAAGCGTGCAGCCCTGCCGATTTTGATGAATGTAAAGATTGAAGTTGGTGACGATTTGGTATTATCGGCAACTAACGTTGACTTGGAATTGGTGGAACATGTGGTCGCGGATATCACATTGGGTGGCAAAACAACTGTGCCGGTCCAAATGCTGTATGACATTGTTCGTAAATTGCCAGATGATGCCGAAATAAGTTTCAAGCAATCGGGTGACCAATTGATTGTATCAAGTGGACGTGCAGTATTTCATTTGCCAATTTTGCCGGCTGAAAATTTCCCAGCAATGGCGGGTAGTAATTTGACGACAAAGTTCCAAATGACAACTGGTGATTTGGCGCACCTTATTAATCAAACAAAGTTTGCAATTCCAACCGATGATGTTCGTTATCACTTGGGCGGTATCTTCTTCCACATATCTGAAGAGGGCAAATCGAAAATGCTTACGGCGGTTGCAACCGACGCGCAACGTATGGCGTTGTGTGCAATGGCGGCACCAGCGGGCAGTGCGGAAATGCCATCGGTCATTTTGCCACGCCGCGTAATTGGTGAATTGTCCAAATTGTTGGAAGATGCAACAGTAGACGATGTGTTGGTTGAATTGTCGGATACCAAGGCGCGCTTTACCGTTGGTCCAGCCACATTGACAAGTAAATTGGTTGATGCGCAATATCCAAACTATCGCGTTGTTATTCCAAAGGGTAACGACAAGATTGCAATTTTGGACAGAAAGCAATTTGTGAATGCGGTGGACTTGGTTTCGGTCGCATCAATTGATAAAACGAAATCTGTTCAGTTGACATATTCTATGAATAAGTTGGTCATCAATGCGTCCAGCCCAGATGCCGGTACCGCGACCCAGGAATTAGATGTTGAATACAATGGCGACAATTCGTTCACAATTGTATTTAATGTAAAATTCTTGTTGGATGTTGCTGGTCAAGTAGAGGGCGACAAGTTCCAAATGGAAATGCAGGATCCATTATCACCAACAATCATCAAATCAACAGACAAGAAAACCGATTCGTTGTTCGTGTTGATGCCAATGCGTATGTAATTGCGAATTGGTTATGGTTTGCCCCACGTTTTGTGGGGCTTTTTTATTAAAAAAATGTTGATTTTGTGGCCCAAGATTTTATAATTGTCGCGGTATTTTTAATCAAAGAGGTATTACAATGGCATCATACATTGCAAATGATATGCGTGTTGGTTGGGTGATTTCCCACAACGGTAAACGTTATTCTGTCACATCAATTACCAAGGTTAAGCCAGGTAAGGGTGGCGCATTTGTCCAGGCGGACCTACGCGATATTGATTCTGGAAACAAGGGGGGCGACCGTTGGCGCGCCGAAGACAAAGTTGAAAAATTGATGGTCGAAGATTTCGATTGTCAATATTTGTATTCAGATGGCACAGACGCGTTCTTTATGAACTTGTCCGACTATGAACAATTCACAATGCCGGTAGATTCGTTGGGTGAACAAATGAAATTCTTGGCCCCGGAAATGACGGTCAAGGCGAACTTTGTAGAAGGTAACCCAGTATCAATATCATTACCAAAAACAGTTATTGCAACCGTTGTTGAAACAGAACCAGCATTAAAGGGTCAAACCGTTTCTTCTTCTGGTGGCAAGCCGGCAATTTTGGATAACGGTGTTCGTGTCCAGGTTCCATTATTCATTGAACAAGATGAAAAGATTGTTGTGAATACTGAAACGCTTGAATATGTAGAACGTGCGAAATAAATTATAATGGCACATCTGCTTGTTGTTACCGTGTTCGTGTATCCATTTGTACACTTTGCTTGGTAACAACGGCGCATCTATGCCGTTTTAATTTATTTGTGAAAAGGTATAAAAAACACCGGTATTTGCCGGTGTTTTTTTTTATATTTTCAATTTCCTTAAATATTCTTTTTGTTTGTCGGATATACGATATGATTCAATCGCTTTCTGAATCGTTTTGTTGTGTGTCCAAGTATCTAATTTTTTATTTTCAATAATGCCGATAACGTCGTTCCAATTTTTTGCAAGTGCAGTTGCAAAATACCACGCGCGCATCATGTTGATATAGTATTCGTTGCTTTTGACTTTTATAACCATATCTGCATATGATGAATTATTAAACTTTTCGCCAAGATAAAATCGCATAAGCAGTCCGATTGCAAATCGAACGGTATATGTGTGATTTGATTTTATCCAACGGCGAATATATGGCAAAAGTATATCTGTATTTTTTGTAAAAATTTTTGGTATCAACTGGTCGCATGTGGCCCAATTGTCCACATACAGCAAAAATGCATCAACAAGATTTATACATTTTTCTATGTCGCGAATGTCGGACAATATAAATGCATGAATCTGATTTTCTTCGAAATATTTATGGGGCAGGTCGGATAAGAATTTGTCGGCATCAGAAATTGTTTTTGCATATTTACGCAAATCGGGTGTGCGAACACCAATCACTTTTTTCGATTCGGTTGTTGGTATCAGTGACGCGTTAAACTGTGCGAATTTTTCATCGCGCATATTAAACAAATCGTTCTGGATCTTCGTTGGCATATTAAATCTTGTTTTTGCTGCCCATTATGTGTGTGATTTCATCGATGCATACATCAGTCATATTTTTTATGGCCGCCGATAAATAATCACGTGGGTTAAACGCATTCTGGTTTTGTTTTAGTGATTCGCGTACGCCCGCGGTAAACGCCAACCGTAAATCGCTGTCGATATTTATTTTACAGATGTTTGTTTTGGCGGCGCGTTTTAGTTGGGCAATATCGATTCCGCGTGCGCCACGTATTTTGCCGCCACATTGATTTATTATATCAACATATTTTGTTGGAATTGTTGATGCGCCGTGCAAGACCAATGGAAAATCAGGTAATTGTTTTGCGATTTGCTTTAAGGTATCGAACCGTAAAGATTCATCATCGCTTTTGCGCTTGTATGCGCCGTGACTGGTGCCGATGGCGATAGCCAGTGAATCAACCCCGGTTGCGCGAACAAATTCCATTGCGGCATCTGGGTCGGTATATGATGATTTGGTTGATTTTGTATTTTCGTCTTCAATGCCACTTAATATACCCAATTCTGCTTCAACGGAAACATTGTGTTTGTGCGCGTATTTAGCAACGGCGCGGGATATTTTAACATTGTCTTGGAATGATTTATTGGAAGCGTCAATCATAACCGAAGAAAAACCAAGTTCAATTGCGTGGACGCACGCGTCCAATGTTGACCCATGATCCAAGTGTAATGCGATTTGTTCGGATGGCGATGCGCATGCGCCAGTCATAAGTCCCAACAGCATATCGTCGCCCATATATTTCATTGCACTTTCAGATACCGCCAAAATGACCGGGCTGTGTGTTTTGCGTGCCGCCGCTAAAATTGCGGTCAGTGTTTCCATGTTATAGAAATTAAATGCCGGCACAGCGTATTTGCGCGCAAGTGCATAGCTGAACATTTTTTGCGTATTTACCAAACCAAAATCTGAATATTTCATAGTGTTTTCTCCATTTATCCGAATTATAGCATATTTTTGGCGGAAAGTAGGGGATTTTTTTGTGATTTGCTTGACAAGGCGTGCCTTTGTGCAACAATTAAGTCGTCGAATCGGGGGCGTCTTGAGAGAGCCTTTTTTAACAAGGGAAAACGTTATGAAAAAAGCTTTGGTTTCAATTGTCGCATTAGCTGCGTTGGCGGGTTGTGTATCTTACGATTATTATCGTGGCGGTGTGCGTTATGTTCAAGATGGTGAAGATTGTATCTTCTATTATGGTGAATATGGCTCACATTATTCGAACGACATTCGTACATTGGATACGGATAAACGTGTTGTTTATCGTAACACCAGTTGTGCTGATTTGTTTGCTCGTGACAACGGTGGGGTTGTCCCACGTACAAATCGCGCGGTTTTGACACGTGCAGCACAGCCGGCACCATCATGTGGTTGTGAAAAGTGCGCAAAAGCAAACAAGCACTATGTTATCGTTCCTGCAATGTAAGTCATTGTAGCGATAAAATAAAAGGCACCGCAGTGGTGCCTTTTATATTTGAAAAACACCTTTTTTTATGATAAAATTATATTACAAGAAAATATAAGAAAGGGGATTTCTATGAAGAAAGTCATGAATAAAGTTAATATGGCGATTATCAGCATGATTGTCGCAAGTCCGGCGTTTGCTGCGGTGAACGACAGTGCGATGTGCCTGTTTATGAAAGATTTGCGTGGTGTGTTCAATATGCTACGTACCTTTGCGTTTATCGGTGCGGCATTTATGATTGCTGGCTGGGCGTGGGGATATATTTCATCTGGTAAAGCCGAAATTAAGGATTTGAAGGACAAGGGTACCGGTCTGTTAGTTGGCTTTATCTTGTTGTTCAGTGTCGGTTTGATATTACAGTTCTTGGTCAGCGCATCTGGTGGTAGAGCGTTGGGTTGCGTAATGGATTGGTAATATAATCGAAACAATAAAATTGAAACGCGGTCACATGATCGCGTTTTTTTATTTATTTGTCTTCGACATTAGCAAGCGAAAACAGAACAGATGATATCAACGATTGATAGGGGACATGTTGCTGTTCTGCCAGTTGTTTAATCTTGTCTAGAACGGGTTTTGGAATACGCATATTGATTACACAATCAGACTTGTTAAACGTCTTGTATGCGGCATATTCGCGTAATAACGCCTCTATGTTCATTATAAACAATTGTTGCATAACATTTGGCATTTGACACCCCTATACACTAAACAATACATTCGTAATTACAGTTGACTATATCAGTGTATTTACAATTGTCAATACAAATATAAATACATGTGTATCGGCGGGTGTAAAGGCGGCTGTAAATCACGGTTTTGTAAATAATATTTTGCTTTTTATAAATGCTATGTGTACAATGCCTTGTGTCATTTAATAGGAAGGAAAAGTATGCTTAAAAAAATATTTGCCACTGTCGCGATTTGTGTCGCGTTTGTCTTGCCAGTGCGTGCGGAATTGAAAGTTGATATTGTTGCGGGTGCGCTGGATCCGACATCGATTGCGGTACAAAAGTTCGAAATGGGTTCGGGTGTTTCATCTTCGGACGCCAAAACAATACGTGAAGTGGTAGAGGCCGACCTTAAACGTACGGGGGTGTTTCGTATTGTTTCGCATGATGCGTTTCCAGAATATGTAAAAATGGGCGAAATGCCGAATTTCAAGTCGTGGATGGCAATTAAAACGCAAGTTTTGGTCCAGGCACGTATGAATGTGGAATCGGGTGGCAATTATAAATTAGAATTCTTTGTTTGGGATATAAACGGTACCGAACAGATAGAGGCACAGAGTTTGGTTGCATCTAAAAAATCTGTGCGGCGTATGGCACATATTATGGCGGACGCGATTTATGAACGTCTGACCGGTGAAATTGGTTATTTTGATACACAAATTGTATTTATCGCGGAAACGGGGCCGGTACATAATCGTGAAAAACGTATGGCGATTATGGACCAAGACGGCCACGGGTTGCGTTATTTGTCTGAAGCAAAATCGTTTGTTATGTCGCCACATTTTTCACCAAATATGCGGACAATTGTGTTTTTATCGTATCGTGATGACGACCCGATGGTTTGGAGTTTAGATTTGGATACTGGTGAACAACGCCGCTTGGGGCAGTTTGGTGGAATGAATTTTGCGCCGCGGTTTTCGCCAGATGGAACGAAAATTGCGTTGTCGTTGGTCAAAGATGGCATTACACATATATATGAATATGATATTGCCAGCAAATCATTGCGCCAGTTGACGTTTGGTAATTCAATAAACACCAGTCCGTCTTATTCCCCAGACGGTAAAAAATTGGCGTTTAATTCGGACCGTTCGGGTCGTCAACAGATTCACGTGCTGGATTTGGATACTTTGGCTGAACAACGTATAACATACGGGGCGGGGCGGTATGCAACGCCGGCGTGGTCGCCCGATGGCAAATTTATTGCGTTTACAAAAATCGCCGATGATACATTTTATGTTGGCATTATGGACCCGCGTGGCAGAAATGAAAAAATCTTGGCGGGTGGCTGGTTTATGGAGGCGCCGTCATGGGCACCGGGTTCGCGCCGCATTGTATATTATGAAACAGAACGCGCAATTGACGATATTGAACGCATAAGTCATATTCGCAGTGTGGATATAACCGGTCAAAATATTTATGACATTGATTTGCCGGACAATGTGAACGGTTTGGAACCGACTTGGTCACCACGTTTAATGTAATAAGGAAAAAGGCGGAGAGATGACGTTTCCAAAAACGGTGAAAGGTTTTTATTGGTTGATTGTGAAAAAGTTCCCATTGTACTTTGGAACGATGTTTATTGGTGGAATTTTGATGCGTGTCGCCCGTCTTGTAGTCTTTCCATTAACCAATAAATTTATATTTTCTATTTTTGATGGGAATAATATTCATAATATAAGGTATGTCGTATATATTATTCTTGGGGTGATATGTTTATATTTAGCCGAAGATTTTTTAACAATTGTTCGTTCTGTTGTAAGCGGGTATTACACAGAACGGATTGTGGCGTATAAAAATATGCTGTTAACTCAGCGTATTTTCCAAAATGATGGTCAATATTTTATTGATAACCCATCTGGGCAATTATTGTCCTGGACACGTGATGTTTCACAATACCAATTTCAAATGACGTATCAGTTTTGGTCCAACATAATTGGTGTTGGATTGGGTTTTCTTGCGATTGTTGGAATAATGTTGAAAATAAATGTTTGGATTTTATTGCTGGCTTTGTCCCAGGGAATAATTCGTGTTGTTTGGCAATATTTTAAATTGAAACCATATAATAAAACGCGTCGTGAACATTCATTGGCGGTTGCTAAATGGAGTGGCGTTCGGACAGACGCTTTAGATAATGCATTAAATGTAAAACAAAATGGCAGTTCAGAATACGAAGCGCAATATATATATGATGCACGCAAGCCATTAATGGGTTTGTACCAAAAACAAGAATATCAAGACAGGGTTCGTTGGGTCCCATCATCAATGACAGCGACAATTGCCGAGATGTCAATGATTGTTTTGTGTGTCATTTTGGTTGCAAAGGGCCAGATGAATATTTCTGATATGGCATTTGTGTTGGCGGGTTTCAACGCAATATCTGGGGCGTTTATAGATATGAACAGGACCATTCAAGAATATTCCGAGGCATCTGCAATTGCAACGGTGGCATGGGAAAAATTAAATGCACCAATAAAGGTCGCAGATAAACCAAATGCCAAGAATATGAAATTAAAATCTGCACCGGAAATAGATTTTGACAATGTTTCGTTTGGTTATGGCGACAGGGGTGTGCTGAAAAATTTTGATTTACATATTAAACCCGGTGAAAAAATCGGTATTGTCGGGCTTTCGGGTGCGGGTAAATCAACGCTGTGTAATTTAATGCTGCGTATGTATGATGTTGATGATGGTGCGGTTTCGGTGAACGGTACAGACATTCGTGATGTAAAGCAAGATTCTTTGCGCCAGCATATCGCCTATGTCCCGCAAGAGTCGGTGCTGTTTAATCGGACAATTTTGGAAAATATTCGTTATGCGCGACCAAATGCATCACGACGTGATGTAATTACCGCAGCAAAACGTGCACATATTCATGACTTTGTTATGGGATTGCCAAATGGATATGATACGTTGGTTGGAAATCGCGGAATAAAATTATCGGGTGGTCAACGTCAACGAATTGCAATTGCGCGTGCGTTGCTTAAAAATGCGCCGATTTTGATTTTAGATGAAGCGACATCTGCGCTGGATTCCCAAAACGAATTGTTTATTCAAAAATCGTTAAAACTGGTGATGAATAAAAAGACGACAGTTGCGATTGCACATCGTTTGTCGACATTGCGTAATATGGATCGAATCGTCGTAATGTCACATGGTCGTATTGTTGAATCGGGTTCTCATGCAGAACTGTTGCGACGGGGCGGGGCATATAAGAAATTATGGAATATGCAAACGAATGGGTTTATTGGGTGAAGATAAAAAGTTTATACCTTTTAATTATGCTTGTTTTGCCGAATTTTGCATTTGCGATGCCGGCTACGGTTGGATATGTTTTTGACGGTGATACTTTCGCAGCGGTTGTACATATGGATAAAAATACCAATGTTGATGTGCGTGTGCGTTTGATAAATGTTGATACCCCCGAAATGAACGGTAAATGCGAATCGGAAAAACAGCGCGCGAACGCGGCACGTAATCGATTGATGGCGCTGATACCCGTGGGATCGGTTGTGGAATTGAAAAATATCAAAGATGATAAATACTCCGGACGAATCGATGCTAATGTAATTTTGCCCGATGGTCGTGATGTTGGGCGAATTTTAATCAATGAAAAACTTGGTCGCGCATACAGTGGCGGTCGGCGCGCAGGGTGGTGCGAGTGAGTTTTTAATCTGTTTATATCGTTTTTCTTGGCAAAACTTCTTTTTTATGATAGAATTGGCTCTGTGGTAGAGGGGTAAAAATGAGATATATTTTTGGAATCGTTTTATCGTTGTTTTTGACAAATGTTGCGTATTCAACACCGGCAAAAGTGTCGGGTTTCATTGATGGTGACACTTTTTTTGCAACTTTTTTGGACGGTGAGAATAAGGATACTAAGGTGATGGTTCGCTTCGCAAATGTGGATACGCCTGAGAAAGATGGGTCTTGCGAATCTGAAACAAGACTTGGAACAGCTGCGTATAATCGTTTAAAGACGGTAATGCCAAAAGACACAGTTGTAGAATTAAAGAATGTTACCAAAGATAAATTTTTTGGAAGAATTAGTGCAAATGTGATTTTACCAGATGGTCGCGATGTCGGCGAGATTTTGATTAAAGAAAACGTAGGTCGTGCGTTTAAAGGTGAACACAAGAGTTGGTGTAAATAAAAATCTGGCGTTGCCAGATTTTTTTTATGCACTGTGACGATTGATTGCGTCAGATATTTCTTCCAACGATGCATTGCATGGTAACATCGGTTCGAAATATACATTCGCGGTGCCAGCGGTCATTTTTCCATGCTTTGGCCAATAAAGGCCCGAATCGGTTCCAACTGGTAAAATTGGCAATTTTAACTCGTGTGCTAAAAATAATAGACCACGACGGAGTGGCGCGTGTGTGCCGGGTTTTACGCGCGTGCCTTCGGGAAAAATGACAAGTGTGCGACCATTCATAATTTTTCTTGCGACATCACGTTCCAGTTTTTTCATATTGGTGCGACCACGCGAACGGTTCACCGGTTGCAGCCCCATACGCCAAAATGCCCAACCGTAAATTGGAAACCACATTATTTCACGTTTGCAAATAAAAAATGCATTTGGAACAACGTGTGATAACACAATAATTTCCAACAAAGACATATGCTTTGATGCGATAATCGTTTTGCCATCAAATCGGGAATTACCATTTGGTAACATTGGAATACCGTTTTCTTCGGTTGGGGGAAAGTGTACCGCATATTTCACACCACAAACAATACGAGCAAGCAATCCCAATCCGCGTGCACAACTTATTACCAAAAAGTTATTCAGTCGGCCGTTTGTCAACCCCACCAAGATTATCGGCGACCATAAAACAAAATGAACACCAGATAAAAACTTGAAAATAATTGTTCTGAACATTTTCATCCTTCTTTGATTCCAAATAGCGTGACTATATATTTAATGTATTCGGTGGTCCAACGTTCCAATCGTTTTGTTGCCGGCATACCGTACAATGTTGCGGGACACGTAACGATTTCGGTTTCTGGTAATTCGTGCCGTATAAGGTATTCGGCGCGGTTCATATGATCTTCGGTGGTGACGATAACAATTCTATCAAGTCCCGTTTTGTTAACGATGTTTTTTATGGCAAGCGCGTTCTGATATGTTGACTTGGATTCTGATTCCAATGTGACGGGGTGTACCGAATCAAAAGCAGAAGTATTTGTTGCACCAACACCAATAATATAAACGTCTGTGTCGGGATATTGTTTAACCTGGCGCATGGCAAAAGGAATACGGCGTGCGTCGCCAGTTAAAACAAAGATTGAATCATCGGGCATTATGTCGGCACAGCCACGTGGGGTGGACGATTTGAACACCATGCCGCCCATGACAAAAATCCCCAATAATAAAAAAGATGGTGTTAAAAATTTCATTTAATCTTTCTGTAAAATCTTTAGTGTTGTGTGGCGGGTCATCCATATCGCAAATATCGTAATTAAAATTGGCAGAATAACCAAGCATGCCCAGCCGAAACTAGTGATGTTTAACATCGCCATTAAACCAACACGTGCCGAATGTGCCGATGACAGAACAAGCAATAATACCGGTACCGCGGCAACAAAACCAATCAGTCCAGCACACGCGGAAATTTTTGAGACAATAATTTGCATTTGGCGTGCAACGAACGAGTCTGTTGCACCAATTTGATTTAATATTTCTAGTTCGCGTTTGTGCAACATTGCGGTATTACGTGCGATATATGAAACACAGATTGCGATCGTTCCCAAGGTCAATACTAAAATAAGTCCGGCAATCATCATCATTTTCCAGCCTGCAGACATAGATGCGTGTAATGCGCTGGCATGTGTTAAAAAGCGTGCGTGTGGTGAAATCGTTTTGGACATATCGTTCAAATCTGATTCAGATTTGAATCTGACTTCCCATACTTTTGGTAAATAGTTCTGTAATGCGTTACCCCCAGACACCCATGGACGCATAAGGTCGGACATTTCAGATTCTGATATTTCGTGTAATGTTTCTATTTTAGTTTTGTTGTCATTTAGAATCTTGCGTACGGTCGGTTCACTTTTTTGATTTGTGACCTGGACAGTCGCAGATGTTTTCCATTGTGTGTTCCAATCGATAACACCAGTACTGATTGAAATTGCAATACCCAACGTCATCACAGATAAAAATGTCAGCAATGACATTATCGCGGTCATAAATACCGACTGGTCACGAACCAACGAAAATACAGTTGTTTTTTTCATATCTTATGCGTTTCCAATATCGTCAAACTGTTTTGATAATTCCGAAAAATAGTTTTTGGGGGTTGGACCCTTCCATACTTTTTTAGGTTCGGTGGTTGATGATGATTTGCCCACAAAAGTAACGCGGTGGTTTTCAACGTGAATCACCGGAAACTTATATGTTTCCATCAACTTTTTATTATGAGTTGCCAAAATAATCGTAGTGCCGAACAATTTGTTCATTTGGATAAACAGTTCCATTAAACGCGATGCGTTTTCATCATCCAAATTGCCCGTCGGTTCGTCCGCCAGTAATATAGATGGTTGGACAATAATGGCGCGCGCCACCGATACGCGTTGCTGTTGTCCACCCGACAATTCCATTGGTTTTACATCGGCGTATTTACCAAGACCAACCCAATCTAAGACCTTGGTCACCAATTGTTTTACTTTTTTTTCGGCAATACCACGCACACGCAGGGGCAGGGCGACATTATCAAACACCGTCATATGTGATAGTAATGAATATTCTTGGAATACGATTGCCATTTTATGACGCAGTTTTGCGATGTCGTCACGTGTCATTTCTGCGGTATTTTGTCCGAATAATTTAATTTGCCCACGCGATGGCTTGTGCAGTTGATATATTAATCGCAACAATGTCGTTTTACCCGCGCCCGATGCACCCGATAAAAAATAAAATGCGCCGCCGCTTATATTAAAAGAAACATCACTAAGCACTTCGTTAGCGTTATCATATGTCGCGGCAACATTTGCAAAAGAAATTGCGGTCTTTTCTTCCATAATTTCGATGTTAGTAAAAAAATGTTTTACGGGCAAGAAAATAAACAATAAAAAAATGCCCAAACGGGCGAATTTTTTTATTTAACCTTGGTTGTGACATTTCTGTTTTTTGCCCAAACTTCTTCACCAGTGCCCGGATATTGTGGGTTTTCTTTACCATAAGAAATTGTTTTGATACGTTCTGGTTCGATGCCGTCTTTGATAAGTGCATGTGCGGCATTTCCAGCGCGCAATGCGCCCAATGCCAAATTATATTCAGTGGAACCGCGTTCGTCACAGTGACCTTCAAGTACAACCTTGGCATTTGGGTTCTTTTTCATATATAATGCTTGTGCTTTCAGTTCTTTCTGTGAACAACTGTTTAATTCAGCCGAATCGAATGCAAAGAAAACCTTGTTATCTTCAATTTTGTCTGGTGCACTGACACATGCAGCCAGGGCCAATAACATCGGAATAAACATAATTTTTTTCATTTTCTATCCTTTCTGATGGTACAAACTTACAAGTTTTTGTAAAAGTTGTCAATATGTGATTTTTTCATTTGGGAACGATATCAAAATATGATATACTATTAGAAAAAATTGAAGGGAGAAAATACCATGAAAAAATTAGTTTCATTAGTTGTAGCGTTGGTTATGATGGCACCGGCGTTTGGTGCAACAGCAAATGCGCGCCCACAGAGCCTTAAAAAAGATGGCAGGGGTGGATATAACGTCACATACAGTTACCAGGATAAAGCAAAATCTGGTTGGTATGGTGCGCTGCGTGCAGAATTGAATTTTTTAAGTTGGAAAAATGAATATACGACAGATATTCCAGGGGCACGTGATGCTGGCAGTGATTCATATTCTTTCAAGCCAATATTTGCAACGGATATTGCTTTTGGTAAGCATTTAGATTATTTTTGGCGTGGTGAAGTCGAAGCTGGCTATATTACACAGTTTGCTGACAGTGATGAGGGTTACGAATTCAGAATGTCTGTGCCATATGTAATAGCAAATGGTTATTATGATTTTACAAATGGTGTTTATTTGGGCGCTGGTTTGGGTGTCGCATTGCCAAGGATAGAATTATTGGATGATGCGTTTAAGAGTGGGAATAACCCAAAATGGGGAGTTTCGCCAATGTTTGGTTTGATGGCTGGTTATGCACACCAATTAGATGATAATTTAGTTCTTGATTTGCGTTATCGTTTATCTGGTTTTTGGGGCCCAGAACAAAAACGAGAATGGTCAGTTGGCGCAATGATAAACAGTTTTCCAGTCGGTGGTTATCACTTAAAGAACGATGTCAGTTTTGTTTTGGATAATTCGATATCTGTTGGTGTCAGATATGAATTTTAACGCAAAAGGCTATTGACCCCGATTCGCAGATATGATAATATTGTATATATGGAAAGAGAGACCATGAAAAAACACAACTTGAAAATTTCAACAATGTCCGTTTTGTGCGTTTTGTGCGCGGGTTTAACGACTAATGCAATGGCGGCAGCTTCGGTGCGTTCATTGGGTGGGGCTGGGACGTATGATGGCACATCTGCGGTGGCGACATCAACGCGTGCAGTCGCGCCAACGCGTGCTGGTTCGTTGCGTATTTCACCAGCTGGAACACGTTTGGTGACAACGAATAATTCCAGTAATAATACGACATCTGGTACAACAACGGGTACCACACAACGTTTGTCAATTGGTAAGTATTTGGGCGGTGCGACGACTGTGTCTACGGGTGGTTCTTCAAGTGGTGGTTCTGGGGCCGGTGTGTCTGCGGCTGAGGTTGCGGAATTGCAAGAAAGAATTGATACATTGGAAGAATCTGTGGGGGCGCCAAATGCCCAGGCTAGCAACGAAACGTTATCCGGTCGTATCGCCGCAATCGAAGATCAAATCGATTTGATTGAGGTCGGTGGTGTCCAGGGAAGTCAAGACGGTGTTGTAGAAGTTAGCAATAATGGTGAGGTCTCTATCAATGTTGATAAGTTGGTTGAAAAGTTAGAAGACCAAGGTGCGATTTCGTCTTCTCGTGAAACAGAAATTCGTTATACGTCTGGTAATGATTTGCAGTGGCGTTATACATCTGGCTCGGCCCAAGACCAAGAATGGAAAACTTTGTTGAATGCGTCGGCTTTGACGGGTGATTATGCAACAAGTGAAGAATTGGCGACAGCGGTCAATGCTTTGGCAACAAAAGAACAGTTGAATGATTATTTGACAACAAGTGCGGCGGCAAGTGCCTATCAACCAAAAGGTAACTATCTGACCGAGCACCAATCGTTGGCGGGCTATGCAACAACCGAAGCGATGAATGCGGCAATTCAGCAAGCGCAGTTGAATGGCCAAGTCGATTTGTCTTCGTATGATACGGCGGCTGTGGCGGATACAAAATATCAACCAAAGGGTAACTATTTAACCGAACACCAATCGTTGGCGGGCTTGGCAACAACAGAACAGTTGGCAGCAAAGGCAAATGCGTCTGATTTGTCGAATTACTTGACATCAGCAGATGCGGCGACGACGTATCAGCCAAAGGGTAACTATTTAACTGAACATCAATCATTAGCTGGTTATGCAACAACAGACCAATTGGCAACGAAAGCAAATGCATCAGATTTGTCGAATTACTTGACATCAGCAGATGCGGCGACGACGTATCAGCCAAAGGGTAATTATTTAACTGAACATCAATCGTTAGCAGATTATGCAACGACCGAGGCAATGAATGCGGCGATTTCGCAAGCGCAGTTGGACGGCCAAGTC